>ERZ791737.212-NODE-212-length-69480-cov-15.860756_pt1 | contig 69480 bp, 55 predicted proteins | sample MGYA00510042_ERZ791737 | MGnify/ENA primary metagenome ERZ791737 (study PRJEB30046, sample SAMN00791965) | human gut metagenome | study: EMG produced TPA metagenomics assembly of the A metagenome-wide association study of gut microbiota in type 2... | reverse complement strand
CTTACAAGTTTTTCGATATTGTTCAATTTTCAAGGTCCTGTAGCGCCTCAGCCTTGCGGCTGAAAGCTTATTTATTTTATCACTTTCGTGATAAGCTGTCAAGCACTTTTTTGAATTATTTTTGAGTTTCTTGTCGAAGCTCATCGATTCTTCACGTTAGGACGTTCCTTCTGAAGTGTTTCATTCTGTTGGACATCCGCCTGACAGTAATGTATTTTAGCACAGCCTTTTGCAAAAAGCAAGCATTTTCTTCATATTTTTCGCAAAAATCTGGCTTTTGGCTTTTTGCCCAGTTTTTTCCTTTTAATCTGGAAAGTATGACATCTAATCTTCTAAAAGTCGGCGGCGCAGCTGCACCAGTATCTTGCGTTCCCGCCGGGAGATCTGCACCTGTGTGGTATGCAGCACCTTTGCAGTTTCACTCTGGGTCTTGTTACCATAAAACCGCAGGCGGATCAATTGCCTGTCCTGTTCCGGCAAAGTGTGAAGCACCTCTTCCAGACTGATACGTTCTGCCAATGCTTCTTCCGGGGATTCTACTGGAATATCCATCTGCCGGTCCTCTTCTTCATTTTCCGGGGTCAGGCTCATGGCGGGCTGTGCCGCCTGAATGGCAAGTGTGATGTTCTCTGTAGGTTCATTCAATTCTTCCGCCAGCTGAGAAAGGGTCGGCTCCGTACCGCACACTTTCATGTGATGCTCCCGTGCCGCCTGTACGCGCATCCCCAATTCTTTTAAGGAGCGGCTCACCTTGACTGTGCCGCTGTCCCGGAACAGCTTTTTGATCTCGCCTAAAATTACCGGAACTGCATAGGTAGAAAAGCATACGCCGCGGCTCTCATCAAAATTATCGCAGGCTTTTACAAGTCCCATGCATCCGGCACTGTACAGGTCATCGTACTCTATGCCCCGCCCGCGGAAGCGCCCGGCGCAGGCGTGCACCAGCCCCAGATTCTGCTCAATGAATGCGTCCCGCCGGGTCTTATCCGATACCATGCTCCTGCCTGCCTTTCCTGTTATGTATCATTCTCTCTGGGCCAGACGCTTGATGAGCAGCACCTTTGTACCCTTGCCGGGCTTTGAGATGACCTTGACCTTATCCATAAAGCTCTGCATCACCGCAAAGCCCAGCCCGGAGCGTTCCTCCGGGTTTCCGGTGGTGAACAGCGGTTCCATGGCCTGCGGGATATCCGGGATGCCGATGCCCTTATCTGCCACCGTGATGTGCACCTCCCGCCCGGGATAGACTGCAATGCTCATGGCCACCGGCCCGATGTGGTCCGGGTAGGCATGGACGATGCAGTTGGTCACCGCCTCAGACACTGCCGTTTTGATATCGGCCAGCTGCGGCACGGTGGGGTCGTACCGGGCAAGAAAGGCCGCCGCTGCGCCCCGGGCGTAGCTTTCGTTCACACTGAGGGAATCGAACTGGATCTTTGTTGTGTTTTCCGCTTTCATGGTTTATTCCTCCTTCTGTCCTGCATCCGTGCAGGGGATGCGCGCCAGCTGCAGCACCTTTGCCAGCTGGGACGGTGTGTGCTGCACCCGCAGTGCCGTGCCCAGTGTGCGGGCAATGCGCTGCCGCCCCAGGATCAGCCCTACACCAGATGAATCCATAAATCCGACCCCGCCAAAATCCAGGATCATGGTCTGCGGGGCACGGCTGACCAGTGCATCATCCAGCTGGATGCGCAGGCTTTGCGCCGCATCGTGATCGATCTCGCCCGCAAGGTAGGCATAAAGCACATCGCCCGCCGGGCTGAAGCTCACCGTTGCCATGGTTTGTCCATCTCCTTTGCCAAAAATAAAAAGATCCCGTACACATGGTTTCAGTGTACGGGATCTTTCGTTTATTTTTTAGGGAAGCGTGTCGGCTCAGCTGTTCACCAGCAGTTCGGCCGCTTCCAGCGCGGCAGCTTCACCGCCGCAGACCAGCAGGCCGCGGCGGGTGTTGGCATGAGCCAGCTCCACTGCTTCGGCAATGCAGGTGCACATCTCGGCATCAAAATGATATTTTGCCTTTTCGGTCAAACGGGCCGTCATCTCGTCATCGCCGCCTGCCGGGGTGACAAGATACACCTTATCAAAGGGGTTCTCACTCATGCCGGGCATGGTGGACTTATCCTTTTTCTGCTCTTCAGGGGTCAGGCCGGTCTCCAGTGCGGAGAAGAACGCTTCGGCTCCCTCCTCCTCTGCCAAACCGATGATGGCGCTCATATGGCGTACCTTGGCCATGTTGAGCACACGCAGCAAGGCTGCTGCCTGCTGCGGGGTGCGGCAGGCATCCAGAATGATGAGTGGGCGCTGCGAGATGACCCGGATGCTGCTGCGGTTCTCCACCGCAGCCAGACCTTCCAGAATGGCATCGTCGGTAATATCAAAGCCCTTGCGGCACAGCGCCAGCGAAAGCTCCACAGCCATGGCAGCGCTGCCCGCCGCATGACGGCCCAGAAAAGCCAGCGGCACGGTATATCCGCCGTAGTCCACCTTGCTGGCAAACTTTTCTGCCTCCAGAAAGGTGATATCCTCCGGGTCCGGCACCACCAGCTCACAGCCGCACTTGCCTGCGGCCACGATCAGCTCGCTGAGCACAGACTTGGGCTGCTCCGGCGCAGTGACGCAGATGCTTTCCTTGCGCATGACACCTGCTGCCAGAGCCGCAAGGCGCTCCACCGAGCGGCTTACACCGTCCGGGCCGACCGAGGTGACGGCGCACACCGGCATGCCGGGCAGCGCTTCCGCAAGGCCCGCATCCGGCAGTTCCACCACGGCCAGCGTGCAGCCCGCTGCGCCAAAGCAGTTGGCCGCAGCGGCCAGCTCCGCTGCATCCTGCGGCAGGGCTTCGGCTGCGGAAAGGGCATCCGCAGTCAGCGCCAGCAGGCCCTCGTCCACCGGGGCATCATCGATGCAGATGCGCTCCGACAGCGGGCGGCACCCGGCATGGTACAGGCCGGCATGGATACCCTGTGCGTGCAGGATGGCCGCCAGCAGGCGGGCCGTCACGGTCTTGCCTGCCGTGCCTGCCACGCCCACGAACTGCACCTTCTGCACCGGCGCGGTGAACGCGGCGCGCAGCTGTTCGGTGGAGGCAAAACCGTCCGGCAGGGCGGCAAAATACTGATTTGCCTGTTCGATGGTCATTGGTTACTCCTTATTACGATGATTGAACAACAATCTGCACAGCGCCATGAGCACCAGCGCCGTAAGGATGCCCGCCAGAACACCGGCTGAATCCAGCCACACATCGGTGACCTGACTGCTGCGTCCGGGCGAAAAGATCTGGATGGTCTCATCGGTCAGCGCAGTGAGCACGCCGCCCAGCATTGGCACGCTGATGTGCCAGATATACTGCCGGGTATACACCCGCATACACAGCATGAGCAGAAAGCCCTCCAGCATATACTCGCAGAAGTGTGCCAGCTTGCGCACGATGTGGTCGGTCAGACGCTGGGCAAGGGCCGGATGGCCCAGACGGCGCAGAGCCGCCTGCAGCAGAGTGAGCACCCGACTGCTGGACACAGTAGACACCGAGGCGATCTTCATGGAATTGGAGAAGATGAACGCGATGCAGCCGATGAGAGCAAGAGTAAAGATCACCCGCCCTGCGGTCATCCACGGCGAAGTGCGCTGTGCGCTGCTGTTATATTCCCCGCTCAAATCAGCCCAGAGCCTTGATGCTCTGCTCGATGTTGGCCAGCTTATCCTGGCTCTTGGCGTACTTATTGCGGATATCCTCCACCAGTGCCGCCGGGGCGCGCTCCACGAACTTGGGGTTGTTCAGCTGGTTCGCGAACATGGCCATTTCCTTTTCGGCCTTGGCCTTTTCCTTGTTCAGGCGGGCCAGTTCCTTGTCGCGGTCGATCAGCTCCATCATGGGGATGAAGCCGCGGGCGGCGTGGGTGGACACCTGCACCATGCCGTCGGTGCTGCCCTCGTACTTCTCGGTAAAGGTCACGTCGGTGGCAAAGGCGAACTTTGCCAGATAGACCTGTGCCTTCTGGAAGGGTGCTGCGTCGGCGGTCTCGATGATCATGCTGGTCTTTTTGGCGGGGTGGACATTCATCTCGGTGCGCATGGTACGCACGGCCTTGATGTAGTCCATGACCTTTTCAAAGGCTTCCTCTTCGTCGGCCCAGTTGTGAGCTTCGTCAAAGGTGGGCCAGCTCTGAGTCATGATGGTCTCGGCAGAGCCGGGCAGAGCCTGATACAGCTCCTCGGTGATGAAGGGCATGAAGGGATGCAGCAGCTTGAGGGCCTTGTCCAGCACATACACCAGCACGCGGCGGGCAGTGTCGGCCTGCTCGGCATCGCCGGAGTTCAGGCGGGGCTTTGCGATCTCGATGAACCAGTCACAGTAGACATCCCAGATAAAGCTGTTGATCTTGGCGGCGGCCAGACCCATCTCGTAGTGGTCGAGGTTGTCGGTCATGGCACCGGCCACCTGATTCAGCTTGGTGAGCACCCACTTGTCGCTCATGTCCAGCTTGTCCTCACTGGGCAGGCCCGGGATAAAGTCCTCGGGCAGGTTCATCAGCACAAAGCGGGTAGCATTCCACAGCTTATTGGCAAAGTTGCGGGCAGCCTCCACCTTCTTTTCGATATAACGCATGTCGTTGCCCGGGGTGGAGCCATCCACCAGCATAAAGCGCAGAGCATCTGCACCGTACTGGGCAATGACTTCCAGCGGGTCGATGCCGTTGCCCAGACTCTTGGACATCTTGCGGCCCTGACTGTCGCGCACGATACCGTGGATGCAGACAGTGCTGAAGGGTGCCTTGCCGGTGTAGGCCAGACCGGAGAAGATCATGCGGCTGACCCAGAAGCCGATGATATCGTAGCCGGTAACAAGGGTGTTGGTGGGGTAGAAATACTTGAGGTCTTCGCTCTCTTCATTGGGCCAGCCCAGCGTGCTGAAGGGCCACAGAGCGGAGGAGAACCAGGTATCCAGCGTATCGGGGTCCTGCGTGAGCTTTGCGCTGCCGCACTTGGGGCAGACACAGGGAGCAGACTTTGCCACCACGGTCTCGCCGCAGTTGTCGCAGTACCATGCCGGGATCTGATGGCCCCACCACAGCTGACGGCTGATGCACCAGTCGCGGGTGTTCTTCATCCAGTTCATATAGTTCTTGGTGAAGCGCTCGGGCACGAACTTGATCTCGCCCTTTTCCACGCTCTCGATGGCGGGCTTTGCCAGCGGCTCCATCTTGACGAACCACTGCTTGGACACCATGGGCTCGATGGTGGAGTGGCAGCGGTAGCAGGTGCCCACCTCGTGCTTGAGGGGTTCGATCTCCTTCAGGAAGCCGCCTGCTTCCAGATCGGCCAGAATGGCCTTGCGGGCCTCGAGGGTGGTCATGCCGGCGTACTTGCCGCAGTCCAGCACCTCCGGCTCATTGATGGCGTTCTTGCCGGCGGCGAACAGGGCATCGGCAGCAGCCTTGTCGGCAGCACCGGTCATGTGGCCGTCGTAGGTGAACACACGCACGATGGGCAGGTCGTGGCGCAGACCCACTTCAAAGTCGTTAGGGTCGTGGGCGGGGGTGATCTTGACCACACCGGTGCCCTTGGTCATGTCGGCGTGCTCATCGCAGACGATGGGGATTTCCTTGTTCAGCAGGGGCAGCACCACATGGCAGCCGTGCAGATGGGCATAGCGGGGGTCATCGCCGTTGATGGCAACAGCGGTATCGCCCAGCATGGTCTCGGGACGGGTAGTAGCCAGCTCCAGCATCTCGCCGGTCTCCTTGACCGGGTACAGCAGGTGCCAGAAGCTGCCGTCCTTCTCCTCGTACTCCACCTCGGCATCCGAAATGGAGGTGTTGCAGTGAGGGCACCAGTTGACCATGCGGTTGCCGCGGTAGATCAGGCCCTTGTCGTACAGGCGCACGAACACTTCCTTGACAGCCTCGGAGCAGCCCTCGTCCATAGTAAAGCGCTCACGCTCCCAGTCGCAGCTGCTGCCCAGCTTCTTCAGCTGGCTGACGATGCGGTTGCCGTACTTGGTCTTCCATGCCCATGCACGATCCAGAAAACCATCGCGGCCCACCATCTCCTTGGTCAGGCCCTCGGCACGCATGGCCTCCACCACCTTGGCTTCGGTAGCGATGGATGCATGGTCGGTACCGGGCACCCACAGGGCGGCATAGCCCTGCATCCGCTTGGTGCGGATGAGGATGTCCTGCATGGTGTTATCCACCGCATGGCCCATGTGCAGCTGACCGGTGACGTTCGGGGGCGGCATGACGATGGTGTAGGGTTTCTTGTCGGGGTCGGCCTTCGTGTGGAAGTAGCCGCCGTCCAGCCAGAACTGGTAGATGCGGTCTTCCACCTGGCTGGGATCGTACTGTTTTGCAAGTTCTTTCATAGGGTCCTCCCAGTAAAAAATGATGAAGTGGGACGAAAAAAGCCGTCCCACGGAACGTTCCATGGGACGGCTGTAATAACCGCGGTACCACCCAAATTGCGCAGAGCATCCTGCGCCCCTTGATGCCCCGGTAACGTGGGACAGCTCCGAGAGCGGCTTGCTCTTCAGCTCACCGCTCCTGCTCCAAAGTGACAGCACACCGCCGGGCCATACCGGGTTTTCAGCAGCCCCCGGCTCTCTGGATGGCAAAAGCGATACACACTCTTCTTCAACGCATTTATAAAAGAATATAGCGTTTTTTGTGCGATTTGTCAATTACTTTTTCTTCAAAAAATTTATCCCGATGCATCTTACGGTTTGGGCCTTATGCGTGAAAGCGCGTTTGGAGCGGCCCGCAGGCCACGGCAAACGCAAATATAAAAAATATTTTTTCCGCGATCAATGGCCAGAGCAAACGCATCGGCCATTTTCAATCCGCGATCCCTTCATCCTTCAGCCTTGCAATGAGCCGCTCCATCAGGGCGATGCGGTTGAAGGGGGTCATCAGGTAAAAACCGTCTGCATAGGGCGCTGCAGCCTGCGCGGCCTTCACCGAGACTTCCAGCCCCAGCTCTTCGCCCTGCGCACGGTCCAGCCCGGCAAAACGCTCGATGATCTCAGCGTCCACATGGATGCCGTTGACCTCGTTCTCCATAAAGATGGCGTTGCGCTGGCTCACCACCGGCATAATGCCGGCCAGAATTTTCGCCTTTTCGCCCAGTGTTTCGCGGGTCTTTTTCAGGTTCACCACCGCCTGTGCGGAGAGCACCGGCTGGGTAAGGAAGCCGCTCATGCCATTTTGCAGCTTTTCCTGTGCGCGGCGCAGCTCCACATCAAAGTTGCGGGCGTTCAGGTTCAGCGCACCGAACACGGTGAGGGGCGAGGGCATCTCCCGGCCCTCCCCTGCCAGCGAGACGATGTACTGCGCCAGCTTGCGGGAGTTGAACTGGTACACGTTCTTCACCTCGTCCCGCTCTGCGGTGGGGATGGGGTCGCCGGTGATGGCCAGCACCTCCCGCACGCCCTCGGCGTACAGGCCCAGCAGCAGGGCCTTGGTGGCGTTCAGGTTGCGGTCACGGCAGGTCATGTGGGGCAGCACGTTCAGCCCCAGCTCCCGGTGCACCCGGCAGGCCACCAGCGAGGAATCCATCCTTGCCCGGGCAATAGGACAGTCCGCAATGGTCAAAAGGTCTGCACCAGCAGCCTGCAGGCGGCGTGCACCGTCCAGATAGCCGGTCAGGTCGGCATCCTTGGGGCTGTCCAGCTCAATGGCGATCACCTTTTTGCCTGCGTTCAGCTTGCGCAGGAAGGCATCGTCCGTTTCCACTTCCGGCTTTGCGGCGGTGGGTACCGGCGCTGCCGCTGCCACCGGCAGCTGCCCCGGCAGCGCATCCAGCGCCGTGCGCAAGGCCGCAATGTGGGCAGGCGTAGTGCCGCAGCAGCCGCCCAGAATGCGCACACCCTCGGCGGCAAGGCCGACCATCTCCCGGGCAAAGTACTCCGGCCTGCCCTGATACTGCACCCGGGTGCGGGTGACCACCGGGTAGCCTGCGTTGGGCATGACAGACAGAGGCAGCTCTGTTCTGCCCAGCTGCTGCACCAGTGTGCGCATGGCACCGGGAGCAGAAACGCAGTTCAGGCCCACAGCATCCACTGCACCGCAGGCAGTCATGCTGCGCACAAGCTCTGCGCAGTGACGGCCCTCGCGGGTGTAGCCGTCCGGCAGCACTGCAAAGGACACCAGCACAAAGGCATCCGGCACGGTCTCCTTGATTTTTTTTGCCGCTTCGGCCACACCGGCATCGCTGCTCAGCGTCTCAAACAAAAAGTTTTTTGCACCCAATGCGGCAAACCGCTCGGCAAGGGCCGTATAGATCTGTGCCGCCGGGAGTGCCTCGGTATCCGGGGCCGGGCCAAGATCGGCAAACACGGCAGCGCTGGTCTTTGCAGCGGCCTGTGCAGCCAGTTTCCAGCCTTCGTCCGCCATGGCCTCCCACATGGGGTTCTGCGCTGCTGCCATGCGCGGCAGGCCGAAGGTGTTGGTCTTGATCGCATCGGCACCCGCTTCCAGATACGCGCGGTGCACGGTCAAAATGCCGTCCGGGTCCAGCAGGTTTGCCTGCTCACATTCCTGCCCGGGCTTTGCCATATAATATGTACCCATGCCGCCATCGAACAGCAGCGGGCGCTTTTTTAAAATTTCACGCACATCCTTCATGAGGGAGTTCTCCTTTTTCCTACAAAAACGCTTGGCTTTCAGTTTAATGCACAAATGCCGTCCGGTCAAGCGTTTTTTCACGGCGGCGCTTGCAGGAACGCAAAATTTGTGCTATCCTATGCATACTTTATAAAGTGGGGAGGTGTGTGCCATGCGCCATGCCGGAACGCAAACGCTTGAGACCGATCGGCTTTTCCTGCGCCAGCTTCTGCCCGAGGATGCCGAGCAGATGTATACGAACTGGGCATCCGACCCGGAAGTGACCCGCTTTCTGCGGTGGGAGCCGCACAAAAACGCACTGGAGACCGTAGGTCTGCTGGCGGCATGGGCCACCCTTTACCCGAATCCGGACTACTACCAGTGGGCCATTGTGGAAAAGGCTTCCGGGCAGGTGTTTGGCAGCATCAGCATCTTCAATGCTCTGCTCGGTGACCCGGCACAGAAAGCGCTCTGGCCGCAACAGGACTGCACAGACGGCATCTGGGAAGCGGGCTACTGCATCGGGAAGCACTGGTGGAACCATGGTTTTGCAACCGAAGCTTTAAAAGCAGCAGTAAACTACTGGTTTGAGAATACAGATGGCGGCTGGCTCACCTGCTGCCACGCAAAAGAGAACCCTGCCAGCGGCCGGGTGATGGAAAAAGCCGGTTTTGTGTACCACCACGACACCGTTGAGCACAAGTTTGACGGCACACCGGTGGAGTGCAAAAGCTATTTATTGACGCGGGATCGTTACGAACATAGAAAGGACTTACCGTGAGCGAACTTTACAATATCTTAGTAGAAACACCCCCGACGAAGGTCATTCTGCTGGCGCTGGATCAGGGCCTGTGGGACTGCGAGCGCAGCCTTGCAGAGCTTTCCGCCCTGTGCGAAGCAAACCACATGGAAGCCGTGGCACAGGTGACCCAGAAGCGCCAGACCCCGGAGACCGGCATCGTGCTGGGCAGCGGCAAGCTGGAGGAAGCATCCCTTGCCGCCGAAACGCTGGGCGCGGAATGCGCCGTATTTGACGGTGAACTGACCGGCAGCCAGATCCGCAACATCTCCAATGCGCTGGGCGGACTGGAAGTGATCGACCGCACCATGCTGATCCTTGAAATTTTCCGCAGCCGCGCCGTCACCAACGAGGGCAAACTGCAGACCGAGCTGGCCCTGCTGCGCTACCGCCTGCCCCGTCTGCAGGGCATGGGCGAAGCGCTCAGCCGTCAGGGCGGCGGTGGCGGCGGCGGTGGTGGCGCCCGCCGCGGTGCCGGTGAGACCAAGCTGGAACTGGACCGCCGCCATGTGCATGCCCGCATCGATGCGCTGGCCGAAAAGCTGGCCGAAATGGAAAAGCGCCGGGGCGAGAGCCGCAAGGCCCGTGCCAAGACCGGGATGCCGGTGGTCAGCCTTGTAGGCTATACCAATGTGGGCAAATCCAGCCTGATGAATGCTCTGTGCGGCCCCAGCGTAGCGGAAGCGGACATGCTGTTCGCCACACTGGACCCCACCAGCCGCAAGCTGATACTGCCCAGCGGCATGGCGGTGCTGCTGGTGGACACGGTGGGCTTTGTGTCCCGCCTGCCCCACAATCTGGTGGAGGCCTTCAAATCCACGCTGGAAGAGGCTGCATGGTCGGACGTGATCATCCGGGTGGCAGACGCAGGCGATGAGCAGCGGGAAGAGCAGCTGGCCGTCACGGACGAGGTTCTGGACGGGCTGGATTGTGCGGACATCCCCCGCCTGACCGTCTACAACAAGTGCGATAAGCCGGGTGCCATGAGCTTTGACCCGGACATCCTGCTCACCAGCGCCAAGACCGGCTACGGTCTGGACGCACTGCTGGCAAAGCTGGACGAGGTGCTCAGCGACCGGGTGCACACCTTAAAGGTGCTGCTGCCCTACGATAAACTGGGCCTTGCCGCCCCCATGCGGGAGCGCGGCAGCGTGCAGGTGGAGGAATACCGGGAGGACGGGCTGTATCTGGAGGGCATCGTCAAGACGGAAGACCTGCACTGCTTTGAAGGGTATCTGGTCTGATAAGCGTACACGATTTAAATCGCCTCCGCTGTGCTCCGGCTATCATCAGCGGAATAATATTTTGAGATAGAACAAGCCCGGAAAGTCTGCGGACTTTCCGGGCTTGCATTTTCACGGGCGGGGTCGCAGCCGAAAGCAGCTGCTCTATGGGTCGAGTACATTGTCTGCCACTGCTTTTTTCAAAAAGAAAAAATCCCCAACAAACACAAAAACCCGCCTGGCAGCGGGCTTTTGTGTATAGAGGGGTGGGAAAGTATATAAAGTGGTGAATCTCAAATTCAAAGCGGCAGGCGCTTTCTGTTCTGCGCTGCCTTGCATGATGTATTATACCCCTTTTTATTTTCTTGTCAAACAAAATTTTCCGGTTTTGCTTTAAATTAAGTCTTTACTTTTTCGGTAAAACTTTATATAATTAACGCAAAGCAAAGCAAAAGCAAAATTTTTTGGCTTTTGTATGTTTGCACCAACAATAAAACTTTACTTTCAAAAAATTTTATACAATCCAACATATTTTCAAAAAGGAGTATTCCCCATGGATGATCTGGATCGTAAGATTCTCTCCCTGCTGGCCAAGAACGCCCGGATGCCGGTCAAGGAGATCGCCGAGCAGGTATCGCTGACCAGTCCTGCTGTTTCCAGCCGCATTCACAAGCTGGAAACGGATGGCATCATCAGCGGCTACACCGTCACCCTGAACCGCCCCGCTGACCGGATGTATGTGGATGCCCTCATCAGCCTTTCGGTAGCACCTTCCAAGCAGGATGCCTTTCTGGAGCTGCTGCAAAGCAGCAAGGAAGTGCTGCAGTGCTACCACGTCACGGGTGCATACACCTTCCTTGTCAAGGTGAGCTGCGGCAGCATGCCCCAGCTGGAACACCTGATCCTGCAGTTCCAGAAGCTGGGTACCACCAGCACCCAGATCATCCTTTCTACGCCGGTGAACCACGGCGAGCTGGATGCCCTTATGCTGTAACGCTGTTCATAAAATGGTTACATTTGCGGTGCAATTCTGCCGGGCTGTTCTTTCGTATTATGGATAGCAGGCGCAAAACAGCACACAATAGCTTCAAAACCGCTGCGCCCGCTTTCACACGAAGATTTTCACACACGAAAGGATTTCACTTATGAAACGTATCATTGCTTCCCTGCTTGCCGGTCTGTGCCTGCTTGCTCTGGTGGGCTGCTCTGCCGGCAGCAAGGCCGACTCTGCCACCCCGAAGGACTACTCCCAGATCATCCACGATGCCCGCACCGACGAGGACAACGAATACGATATGATCTTTACCAAAGGTGAGGACGGCAAATTCACCGCCATCGATGGCTACAGCGCCGAGTATGAGGCCAACCAGCTGAATGACGAGCTGAAAGACATCGTGTTCCCCCTGCTGGGCCTTGAGGACGGCAGCTACGAGAGCTTTGCTGCCTCTGTTTCCTCCATGATGGTGCGCAGCTACGCCGTTGCCATCGTAAAGCCCGCCGAGGGCAAGACCGATGCCGTGAAAGCCGCACTGGAAGCCTATGTGCAGAGTGAGCAGCAGTCCATGGAGCACTACCTTGAGGACCAGTATCAGGTCGCCAAGGCGGCCACCGTCACCGTAGCCCCCACCGGCGAGGTGATCCTGGTGTGTGCCGAGGATCACGACACCATTCTTGCCAACATTGAAAAAGCCCTTGCCGCATAATTTTTGCCCTGCCGAAGCCGCATCCTGCCGGGATGCGGTTTCTTTTTGTGCGCAGATATGCTATACTGGCATTGTAATTGTGCACAGACTTAGGAGTGTCTTTATGTATAAAGCGACCATCGTGATCCCGAACATCAACGGCAAGGGCTGGCTCAAGGATTCTATCGAGTCGGTCTATGCCCAGACCGAACAGAGCTTCCGGCTCATTGTGGTGGACAACGGCTCCACCGACGAAAGCCTTGAGCAGGCCCGCAGCTACTGCAGCCGTGAAAACTTTACCCTGATCGAGAACGGCACCAACACTGGCTTTTCCCATGCAGTGAATCAGGGCATTGCGCTGGCGGACAGTGAATATGTGGTGCTGTTCAACAACGATGCCTTTGCCGAACCCCAGTGGCTGGAAGAGCTGATCCGCACCGCTGAGACCGACCCCAAAATTTTTGCAGTGCAGAGCCTGATGATCCGACACTTCGACCGGGAGCTTGCCGACGATGCCGGCGATTACGTCACATGGATGGGCTTTGCCTGCAAGACCGGCGATGGCCGCCGCGCAAGCCGCTACACCCGGCAAAAGCGCATCTTCTCGGCCTGCGGCGGTGCGGCGCTCTACCGCAAGAGCATTCTGGACGAGATCGGCAATTTTGACGAGAACTTCTTTGCCTACTTTGAGGATGTGGACCTGAGCTGGCGCGCCAACAATGCAGGCTATAAAAACCTGCTCTGCCCCACCGCCAAGTGCTACCACATCTGCGGTGCCAGCACCGGCGCGGTGAAGTACAACGCCTTCAAAAGCCAGCAGAGCGGCCGCAACAGCATCCTGCTGCCCCTCAAGAACGAACCGCTGCTGATGCTGATTTTAAACTTCATCCCGCTGGCCGTGGGCTACCTGCTCAAGTGCTACAAGTTCCACAAACAGGGCTTTGGCGAGGCATGGGACAAGGGGATGCACGAAGCCTTTGCCCTGCTGAAAAGCGGCAGGCTGGGCAAGCGGCCTTTCCGCCTGAAGGATCTGCCCAACTACATCCTGATGGAGCTGTGGATGATCTGGAACATGGTGCCGTACCTGTGGTACCGGCTGGTGATCGTAAAATTTGACCTCAAATAAAAAATACCGGATACGAAGCATCTGCCTTGTATCCGGTATTTTTGTTTTGTATTATGCCGCCGGGCTGGCTGTGCTTTCGTCCGCCTGTGCCTCGGTGCTGTCGGCGGGCTGTTCCTCCGCCTGTGTATCCACGCCCTCGTCTGCAGCGGTGCTGTCTGCCTCAGCCGAAGCAGAATCCGAACCGGCTGCTGCAAGAATGGCATCCTGCACATCGCTTTCTGCCATGGGTTCCGGCACATTCGCGGCCGGTGTGCTTTCCGTGCTCTCAGCCTTGGTCTCGCTTTCGGTCAGGCCGGTGAGATACCAGCTGCCGCTCTGACGCTCGAACAGATAATCCATGTACTTGGTGGGCGTATCCGAAGAAACATTGATGATACTGTCGTCCGTGCTGGTGGTGGGGATATAGCCCACGGTCACATGCAGCTTACCGCTGCGCTTGAACAGCTTGGTGACGACTGCGCGGTAGTAGCCCACCGTGCCGGTGACCGGGATCTTATAGCACTGGGTGGCATCGTCAAACTCGATGGTCATATCCTCCATCTCAAAGCTGCGGTGGGTCAGCTTGAAGCCGGGGCCAAGCAGCTTTGCAAGGTAGGCATCCACATCCAGCGAGGGCAGCAGCAGCTGTTCGGTGTCGGGGTCGGTATTGTAGTTGTCAAAGCCGCCCTGCGTTTCCTGAATATTATAGATGCAGCCCCACACCGCAGCTTCGCGCAGAGTCAGGTCGTCGATGTTCTCAATGCCGTCAAATGGCATGGGGTCAAACAGCACAAGCCCTTCCAGCTTATCTTCATATTCCTGCTTTTGGGCGGTATCATCGAACAGGTTCGCCACCGCGCCCACACCGGCCCGCAGCACGGTAACAAAGCCCACGATCACCAGAATGGCAACCAGAAGGCCCAGTGCCTGCCGCCCGCGGCGGCGCTGCATCCGGGCATGTTCTTCAGGGGTAATATAATGTTTCATAGTTGTTTTATCTCCCAGGGTTCTCAAATGCTACAGTGTCCAGTATACCACATACCGGCCCATTGTGCAAAACTATGCCCGTGGTTTTTTTGTGAAAAGCGCATTCCTTATTCCCATGTCTTCCACACATCGGGCTGGTAGCCCACGGTGGCCTTGCGGCCATTGCGTACAATGGGCGTTAAAAACAGCTGCTGGTTCTCAAATAGCTTGTCCTCCTTCTGCCAGTCCACCAGTGCGTCCAGAAGTGCAAGGGTCTGCTTGTCCTTCGCATTGGGATTCACCAGCTTTTCCCAGCCGCCAAGAGCGCGGGCCACGTTCTCGAACTCGCCGCGGCTCATCTCTTTTTCCTTGAGGTCGATCATCTGGAACTTGATGCCGCGCTCCTTGAAATAGCGCTGGGCCTTTTTGGTATCAAAGCACTTGCTTGTGCCAAAGATCTGAATATTCATGGTCTGTACCCTCCTGAATTTTTATTGTACCACATCCTGTGCCCTCTGCATAGGCATAATTCGCAGCCGGATGGGCCATACTGCCCGCAGGGCATTATCAGAAGGAGGTTTTTCTATGAACGCATATGTTGACCCTGATCTGTGCATTGGCTGCACCCAGTGCGCCGGGCTTTGCCCCGCCGTGTTCCAGATGGAAGGCACGCTGGCCGTGGCCCAGCCCGGGCCGATCCCACCGGAGGAGGTGCCGCAGGCTGTGGACGCAGCCAACGCCTGCCCGGTAAGCGCGATCCGCATCGAGGAGTAAGAGGGAAGGCCGTCAACCATGTTGGCGGCTTTCTCTCTTTTTTATGCAAAAATCCCCCGCTGGGCACGGTTTTGTGGTATAATGCAGAATGTGTAATAATGCAATGGAGGAACACGACTATGCGTTTACTGGTCATTGACGGCAACAGCATTGCCAACCGTGCTTTTTTTGGCATCAAGCTGCTGACCACCAAGGACGGACGATACACCAACGCCATCTATGGCTTTCTGAATATCCTGCTCTCCCTGCTTAAGGAGTGCGAACCCGACGAGGTGGCTGTTGCCTTTGACCTGAAGGCTCCCACCTTCCGCCACAAAATGTACGATGGCTACAAGGCCACCCGCCATGGCATGCCCGAAGAGCTGGCCCAGCAGATGCCGGTGCTCAAGGAACTTCTGGCAGACCTCGGCTACCGCACCGTCACCGCCGAAGGCTGGGAAGCAGATGATATCCTTGGCACACTGGCCGCTGCCTGCGCCGCCCGGAAGGACGACTGCTTCCTTGCTACGGGAGACCGGGACAGCCTGCAGCTGGTCAGTGACACCACCACTGTGCTGCTTGCCGCCACTGTCATGGGACGCAGCAAGACGGTGACGATGGACGTGGATGCCATTCAGGAAAAATACGGCATCCAGCCCAGACAGCTCATTGAGGTGAAGAGCCTGATGGGCGATGTTTCGGATAATATTCCGGGCGTGAAGGGCATTGGTGAAAAGACCGCCCTGACCCTTGTGCAGAACTTTGGCACGCTGGAAGGCGTGTACGAGCACATCGACGACAAGCTCATCAAGCCCAAACAGCGGGAACATTTGCTGGAATGCCGCGAGATGGCCCAGCTGAGCCACACCCTTGGCACCATCCGCACCGATGCACCCATCGACACGGCCGAGGGCACCTATGCCGTGGGCGAGGGCAACAAAGCCGAGGCCGTGCGCCTTTTGCAGGAATTGGAGATCCACTCTCTGATCCCTCGCTTTGGGCTGGACGGCATTGCACCTGCCGCCCCGGAAGAAGAGGACGGCATCGAGCTGGCTGAAGCAGAGCTGGAAGCTCTGCCGCTGGCTCCTTCCGGCACCTATCTGGTGGCATCGCGCCCGGCCGTGATGGGCAAGCAGGGCACCCGCAACGTGGTGCTGCAGCCGGAGAGCTGGTACGCCGTGCAGGACTGCACCGTTTACCCGCTGGAGGATGCCGACCTTATGCGCCTGCTGGACAACGCAGACGTAACGCTGGAAGTGTTCAACGCAGCGCCCCTCTATGCCAAGGCCATGGCCGCAGGCGGCTGGGGCAGCAGCATCGTGTGGGATGGCAAGCTTGCCGCCTACCTGCTGGACGCTTCTGCTTCCAAGTATCAGATCAGCGAGCTGACCGCCAGCTACCGCGCCGCTGCTGCCTTTACCTGTGCCGATTACCCGGATGCAGGCCGCCTTGCCGACCTGTTCTGCAAGATGAAGGCCGAGATCACCGCCTGCGGTGAGGACAGCCTTTACAATGAGATCGAGTTCCCGCTGGCACAGGTGCTGGCCGATATGACCCGCACCGGTGTGCTGGTGGATAAGGACGGCATCGAGCAGTTCGGTGTGAAGCTGCGCACCGAGCTGGAGCAGGTGCTGGGCCGCATCCATATGGAGACCGGCAGCGCCAGCTTCAACCCCAACAGCCCCAAGCAGTTGGGCGAAATGCTGTTTGACACTATGGGCCTGCCCCACGGCAAAAAGACCCAGCGCGGCTGGTCCACCGATGCCGAAACACTGGAAAGCCTGCGGGATTACCCGCTGGTGGAGGACATTCTGCAGTACCGCGCCTACCAGAAGCTGAACTCCACCTACGTGGAGGGCCTTTTGAAGGTGATCGGCGAGGATGGCCGCATCCACTCCACCTTCAACCAGACCGAGGCCCGCACCGGACGGCTTTCCTCCGATAACCCCAACCTGCAGAACATCCCCATCCGCACCGAGCTGGGCAGCCAGCTGCGCGCCTACTTTATTGCAAAGCCCGGCTGTGTGCTGGTGGATGCCGACTACAGCCAGATCGAGCTGCGCATCCTTGCCCACATTACCGGCGATGAGCACATGCAGCAGGCGTTTTTGAACGGTGAGGACATCCACCGCAGCACCGCCGCAAAAATTTACGGCATCCCGCAGGAAGAAGTCACCTCCCGGCTGCGCTCTTCTGCCAAGGCCATCAACTTTGGCATCATGTACGGCAAGGGCGCTTACAGCCTTGCCAAGGACATCGGCGTGAGTGTGAAGGAGGCAGATGCCTTCCTCAAGAACTATCTGGCCGCGTTCCCCAAGGTGAGCGGCTACATGGATAAGACCATTGCGGACGCCAAGGCCGTGGGCTATGTATCCACCCTGTTCGGCCGCCGCCGTGCTCTGCCGGAGCTGGCAAGCAGCAACTTCAATGTGCGTTCCAGCGGCGAACGCATGGCCCGCAACACCCCCATTCAGGGCACTGCGGCAGACGTGATCAAGCTGGCCATGGTGCGGGTATGGAAGCGGCTGCGGAACGAAAAGATGGAAAGCCGCCTGATCCTGACCGTCCACGATGAATTGATCGTGGAAGCCCCGCAGGCCGAAGCAGAAAAGGCTGCGCAGATCCTGCGGGAGGAAATGGAAGGCTGCGTGCAGTACGCCGTGCCCCTGAGCACCGATGTGCACGCAGGAAAAAACTGGCTGGAGGCCCACTAAAACATGATTATTTTGGGAATTGAATCCACCTGCGACGAGACCGCCGCAGCTCTGGTGGAGGACGGGCGGCACCTGCTGAGCAACGTCATTTCCACCAGCGTCAAAGAACAGGCTCTTTACGGCGGCGTTGTGCCGGAGATCGCCAGCCGCCGCCACTGCGAGTTTATCAGTGCTACCGTCAAAAAAGCCCTGCTGGATGCAGGCAAGACCATCGACGATGTGGATGCCGTGGCCGTCACCTTTGCGCCGGGCCTGATCGGTGCAGTGCTGGTGGGCGTGAATTTTGCCAAGGGTCTGGCCTACTCGGCCAATAAGCCGCTGGTGCCGGTGCACCACTTGCGCGGACACATTGCCGCGCTGTACCTCACCCACCCGGAGCTGAAGCCGCCCTTCCTCTGCCTTGTGGCATCCGGCGGCCACAGCCACATCGTGGAGGTGCAGGACTACACCCATTACCACATCCTTGGTCACACGGTGGACGATGCCGCCGGTGAAGCCTTTGACAAAGTGGCCCGCACGCTGGGTCTGCCCTACCCCGGCGGCCCCAGCGTGGCCAATGCCGCCAAGACCGGCAACCCCAAGGCCTACCGCCTGCCGGTGCCCCATGTGGACGGCAAGTACAACGTGAGCTTTTCCGGCCTGAAAACCGCCGTGCTCAATGAGGTGAACAAGGCCCAGATGAAGGGCGAAGAGATCAATGTGCCCGACCTTGCCGCCAGCTTTCAGGACCGCATTGCGGGCATTCTGGCCGAAAAGCTGCTGCTGGCCGCAGCGGACACCGGCGCAAAGCAGGTGTGTCTGGCAGGCGGCGTTGCCGCCAACGGACGGCTGCGCCAGCTGGTGAACGACGGTGCCCAGAAGCTGGGTGCAAAAGTTTATCTGCCGGAGCTGAAATTCTGCGGTGACAACGGCGCTATGATCGCGGCGCAGGGGTATTACCAGTACATTGCAGGCCACACAGCGGGCCTTGAACTGAACGGTCTGCCCACTTTACCCATCGACTACGAATAAAGCAGGCGCTTTTGCGCAAAAAATCCCGTCTTTCTGCAACAGAAGACGGGATTTTTTCTTATACAAAATATTCCTGTGCACGCTTTGCAGCGTTGTTGATGCAGGCCCGCAGCTCGTCCAGCGTATCAAACTTTTTGCTGGGGCTGAGGTAGGCGTGGAACTCCACCACCGGGTCGGTGCCGTAGAGGTCGCCGGAAAAGCCCGGGATAAAGGTCTCGCAGGTCACCTTGGTGGCATCATCGTTGACGGTAGGGCGGCTGCCAAGGCCGGTGGCCGAAGGATACCACACCCCGCCAATGTGGGTGCGGGTGATATAAATGCCGCTGCGGGGCAGCTGAAAGCCCTCGGGGTACAGCTGGTTGATGGTTGGCACCCCCAGCGTATGGCCCAGACCTGCACCGTGCTGCACCTCGAACCGGATGGCGTAGGGCATCCCCAGCATGGCGTTTGCTGCCGGGATGTCGCCGCCTTCCAGCGCGGTGCGGATGCGGGTGGAAGACACCGGCTTTTCCTCAAACTGCGCCATGGGCACCACGATCACCTCCACGCCCAACGGAGCGCAGAGGGTGCGCAGCAGCTCCGGGTTGCCGGCCGCTTTGGCACCAAAGGTAAAGTTTTCGCCGCAGACCAGCGCACGGGCATTGCAGTCCCGCACGATGCCCAGCACGAACTGCTCCGGGGTCAGGCCCTTGATCTCCTCAAAGTCCGGCGTGAGGTAATACTCCACGCCAAGGCTTGCGATCAGAGCATGCTTATCCGCTGTGGAAAGCAGGCGCTTGCCCTTCATCTTATTCACCATCGGCAGCTTGAAGGTAAACACCGCCGGGGCGGCATCGTGTTCTTTGGCCCACTGCACGGCGCTTTCGATCACCGCACGGTGGCCGATGTGGATGCCGTCAAAAAAGCCCATTGCCACTGCGGTGCCTTTTTCCGGCTGCGCCAGCGGCAGCGGTGCAAATTGTGAAATGATCTGCATGGGTTTTGTTTCCTTTTTCAATTACGTTCTATGAACAGTTTTTCCACCCGCAGCACGCCCTGCACGATATTGGCAAGGCCCAAAAACTGTCCGGCGGCATTGCGCACTCGGTAGCGGCCATCTGCTGCCGGATACCGGCTGGTGGGGCAGCCGTTGTACAAATGCTGTTCCACCCAAGGCTCCACCACCAGCAGCGGCAGGCTTTCAAACACGCTTTCCACCGGCAGCATCAGCGCTTCCAGTGCGTCCATGCCCTGCTCTTTTGCGGCAAGAATTTCCTCCAGCGTGTGGGCATCGGCTTCGGTGTACACACCCGCCGAGGTGCGGCGCAGTGCGCTCATGGTGCCCTTCTGGCCCATGGCGGCGGCAATGTCTTCCAGCAATGTGCGGATATAGGTGCCCTTGGAGCACGTTACATCCAGCGCATACTCATTCTCTGCCGGGCTTCCGCCGTAGGTGATGCTGTAAATTTCAATGGGGCGCGCCTTGCGCTCCACGGTCACGCCCTCACGGGCCAGCTTATACAGCGGCTGACCGTTCAGCTTGATGGCCGAGTACATGGGCGGCACCTGCATCTGCGGGCCGACGAATTGTGGCAGCACGGCCAGCAGTTCCCCTTCGCCCGCCGTGACCGGAGCCGTTTCCAGCACAGTGCCGGTCACATCGCCGGTGTCGGTGCGCGCGCCCAGTTTTAAAACCGCACGGTAGCTTTTATCGTGGTTCAGCTGCAGGTCCACTGCCTTGCTGGCACCGCCGCAGAACACCGGCAGCACGCCGGTGGCCATGGGGTCCAGCGTGCCGCTGTGGCCCAGCTTGCGGGTGCCCAGCACGCCGCGCAGCTTTGCCACCACATCAAAGCTGGTCCAGTCCATGGGCTTGTCAACGATCAGGATGCCCTGCATTTATGCTTCCTCCTGCGGTGCGTCCAGCTCGGCTTCCACCTCTGCCAGAATTGCATTTTTTGCGTTTTCCAGATTGCCCAGCAGCTCACAGCCTGCAGCGCAGCTGTGACCGCCTCCGCCCAGACGCCGAGCGATGGCGCAGGCGTCCACGCCCTTTGCGGTGCGCACGCTGATGCGGTAGCTGCCGCCGGGCTGCTGCCGCAGGGTCAGGCCCACCTTTACGCCCTCAATGCTCACAGGCAGGCTGGTCAGTTCTTCCAGATCGGCCGGGTCCACACCGCTCTGCTCGATCTCGTCCCGGGTGAGGTAGATGAGCGCGCACCGGCCGTCCAGATAGTATTCCAGATGGTTGCGGGCAATGCGCTCGGCCTCCATGCGCTCACGGGGCTTGGTATCGAACAGCAAAGTGTTCAGCTCCTCCACATGGCAGCCCGCCTCAATGAGCTTTGCCGCCACGATGTGGGTGTTTGCCGTGGTGGAAGAGAACCGGAAGCAGCCGGTGTCGGTTGCAAGGCCGGTGTAAAGGCAGTCTGCAATGTGCGGCGTAATGGCAACGCCCATGGCGTTGATCACCTCGTACAGCAGCTCTGCCGCCGCTGCGGCGCTGCCATTGAGCAGGGTGAAGTCGGCATAGCCGCTGTTGCCTGCGTGGTGGTCGATGCACAGGTCCACATGGCGCGAGAACTGCGTCATACCGTTGTTTTCTCCAAACAGCTGCACGCTGGCGACATCCACCGCTACCACCGCCTGCGGCTCAAACTCACCTTTGAACATATGTGCGTTGGTAAACGCATACCGGTTGGGAATGGCATCGGAGCAAAGCACTGCCACGTTTTTATCCAGTGCTTTCAGTGCACAATACAGCGCGCTGCCGCAGCCAATGGTATCGCCATCCGGGTTTTTGTGACACAGAATCAAAATGTTGTCCGCCGTCATCAGGCGCTGGGCCATCTGCTGCACATTCAACTGTTCTGTCATTCCATGATCCATCCTTTCCGCAGGCGGAATTATTCTTCGGTCTCCTCCGGTGCGCTGGCTTCGGTGTCAGCGTCGCCGTTCACGTTCAGCGTGCGGAGCAGCTCGTTGATGTGGGCTGCATAGGCGGCACCGTCATCCTCTACGAAGATGAAGCGGGGAGCCTTGCGGATGTGCATTTTCTTGCTCACTTCAGTGCGCACATGGCCTGCTGCGCGGTTCAGTGCCTCGATGGCGGGCTTTGGGCCGTCCTCGCGGCCCATCACGCTCACATACACCTTGGCCACATCCAGATCAGGGGTCACATCCAGACGGGTGACGGTGAGCAGGCCGCCCTCCAGACGCGGGTCCTTCAGCCTGCCGATGATGGCAATGATCTCGCGCTTCATATCCTGCGCCAGACGGCCCATATTCTTCTGAGACATAGTATTTCTCCCTATAAAAGAAAACCCTCTCAGCCTCGCTTCGCTCGGCAGCTCTCCCGAGGGGCGAGCTTTTTGCGTGGATACGGCAAACGTTCCGTTTCTCTGCAAACCTCCCACCTCGGGGGAGGTGGCATTGCGCCAGCAATGACGGAGAGGGTTATTTCAGATCTTAATCGCGGTACTCTTCCATCTTGAAGGCTTCGTACACGTCGCCTTCCTTAACGTCGGCAAACTTTGCCAGAGTAACGCCGCACTCGTAGCCCTCGGCCACTTCCTTGGCATCATCCTTGAAGCGCTTCAGGGATGCGATCTCGTCCTCGGTGATCACGATGCCGTCACGCACCACGCGCACCTTGCTGTCGCGGGTGATCTTGCCGCTGGTCACGCGGCAGCCTGCAACGGTGCCCACATTGGAGATCTTGTACACCTGACGGACCTGCAGCTCGCCCAGAGATACCTCGCGGAACTTGGGAGCCAGCATGCCCTTCATAGCGTCGGTGACATCGTTGATGGCATCATAGATGACGCGGTACATACGCATTTCCACCTTGGTGGCAGCAGCTTCTTCCTTGGCCACATTGTCCGGGCGGACGTTGAAGCCGATGATGATGGCGTTGGAGGCATCGGCCAGATCCACGTCGGACTTGCTGATGGCACCGACACCAGCATGGATGACGCGCACGCGCACCTCTTCGTTGGAGATCTTCTCCAGACTCTGCTTCACAGCCTCGGCAGAGCCCTGCACATCGGCCTTGACCACGATAGCCAGTTCCTTCATGTCGTTCTGAGCCATCTGGCTGAACAGGTTATCCAGCGTGACCTTCTGGAAGGAGGAGAACTGCTTTTCCTTGGCGGCAGCAACGCGCTGTTCGGCCAGCTCACGGGCCAGACGCTCATCCTCAACAGCCTCGAACAGGTCGCCTGCTTCGGGCACTGCGGTCAGGCCGGTAATCTCCACAGGGGTAGAGGGGCCGGCATCGCTCAGCAGCTGGCCCTTGTCGCTGCGCATGGTGCGCACGCGGCCCACAGCGGTACCGGCAATGATCACATCGCCGGAGTGCAGGGTGCCGTTCTGCACCAGAATGGTGGCAATGGGGCCCTGGCCCTTGTCCAGACGGGCCTCGACGACCGCACCCTTGGCGCGGCGGTTGGGGTTGGCCTTCAGCTCCATGACCTCAGCTTCCAGAGCAATGCGCTCCAGCAGGTCGTTGATGCCCATGCCGGTCAGGGCAGACACCGGGATGCAGGCCACATCGCCGCCCCAGTCCTCGGTGATGATGCCGTACTTGGTCAGGCCTTCCATCACGCGCTCGGGGTTTGCGGTGGGCTTATCCATCTTGTTCATTGCCACGATAATCTTGACATTTGCAGCCTTGGCGTGGTTGATGGACTCGATGGTCTGGGGCATGATGCCGTCGTCGGCAGCAACCACCAGAACTGCAATATCGGTCATGTTGGCACCGCGGGCACGCATGGAGGTGAACGCCTCGTGGCCCGGGGTATCCAGGAAGGTGATGAGGCTGTCGTTGACCTTGACCTGATATGCACCGATGGCCTGCGTGATGCCGCCGGCCTCGCCTGCGGTAACGTTGGTCTTGCGGATGGCATCCAGAATACTGGTCTTGCCGTGGTCAACGTGGCCCATGACGCAGACCACCGGGGGACGCTCCACCAGGTCCTCCTGCGAATCCTCTTCCTGCGTGAACAGGCGCTCCTCGATGGTCACATGCACCTCGTGCTCGACCTTTGCGTGGAACTCCTCTGCCAGCAGAGAAGCGGTATCGAAATCGATCACGTCGTTGATGGCGTGCATCTCGCCCATCTGCATGAACTTGGCAATGACCTTGCCGGCCTGCTGCTTCAGGCGGGCAGCCAGCTCGCCCACGGTGATCTCGTCGGGGATCATCACCTTCAGCTGTGCGCTGCGGGCCTTTTCCAGCTGGATGCGCTGCAGACGCTCAAACTCGGTCTCGCGCTTGCCCTTCTGGAACTGCTGGCGCTGGCGCTGACCGCGCTGGGTGAACTTTTGCTTGTTGCCCTGCGGGGTGGGCTTGCGGCGGTTCTCGGTGTTCTTGGTGGAAGCCAGATCATCGTAACGGGCATCGAAGCGGTCCACGTTCATATCCACAGTGCGGGTATCCACGGTGACCTGATTGTCCTCGCGGCGCACGGACACAGCCTGTGCCGGAGCAGCAGATGCCTTGGCACCGGTCTCACGAGCCAGTTCGCTGAGAGAAACGGTCTTTTCCTCGCGCTTCTTGTGCTGCTCGTTCTTCTTTTCGTTATGCTTATTGCCGTTCTTATCCTGCTGGGCAGGCTCTGCCTTTTTGGCGGCAGGCTGCTCCGGCTTCTTTTCTGCCTTGGGAGCTTCGGGCTTTTTCTCGGCCTTCTTCTCAGTGGGCTTCGGCTCTTCCTTTGCGGCCTTGGCGCTGTTCAGGAATTCGTCCAGATTTGCCACGCTGTTATCCTTGCTGAACTTTTCCAGCAGGTAGTTCAGCTCGTTCTCTTCCAGATTGGAGCTGTTCTTCTTGCCGGTGCTGCCCATGGCGTTCAGCTCATCCAGGACCTTCTTGGCAGAAAGGTTCAGATCCTTTGCAAAATCACTCACTTTATATTTTACGATCATTCGGTCATATCCTCCTCATTTTTGATTGCTCCGCAGTCCGACAGGCGGTCAAAGCAGAGCTTTGCGAGGTTGCGGTCAGTCACCGCGTAAACAGCCACAGGCTTGCGGCTGATATCGGCCAGTTTATCCTGCGTAAGCGGCATGGTGATCACATCCACCAGATCGCCCACAGAATAGTTGAGGCGCTGCACGGTCTTGGCGCTGGCATCGCTTGCCACCATCACCAGCCATGCCTTGCTCTTGACGCAGGCATCTTCCACGGCATCAAAGCCCATGGTCAGTGCGCCCGCCTTGCGGCACAGGCTCAGCGCCTGAAACAGCGCTTCCTCCGGCGGCAGCTTGGGCTTTGCGGGGGTGTTATTCTTCTTTGCCATTTGCTGCTGCCTCCTTTGCGGCTTCGGCCAGCTGTGCGGCCAGAGCCTCGTAAACTTCGGCGGGAACCGGCTGCTCAAAGCAGCGCTCCAGCGCCTTTTTCTTTTTTGCCTTGGTCAGGCAGTCGGGGTTCGGGCAGAGATACGCGCCGCGGCCCGGCTTTTTGCCGACCAGATCAATGCTGATTTCTCCGCTGGGTGCACGCACCACACGCACCAGCTCCTTTTTGGGGCGGCTGGTCATGCAGCCGATGCACTGGCGGGAAGGGATCTTTTTCTGTGCCATCCGGTTTCCCTCCTTTGGCCATCTGCGCCGGAATTACTCGGTGTCGGTCTCGGCTTCCTTCTTCGGCTCTTCCTCGCCATAATAGCCGCTCTCGGGGCGGATATCAATGTTGTAGCCGGTCAGGCGTGCGCACAGGCGTGCGTTCTGGCCCTTGTTGCCAATGGCAAGGCTCAGCTGCTGGTCGGGCACGGTCACACGGCAGGAACGGGTCTCGCCGGGCAGCAGTTCCACCTTGACCACCTTGGCCGGGCTGAGTGCTGCGGAGATGAACTCGGAGATATCCTCGCTCCACTTCACAATGTCGATTTTTTCGCCGCCCAGCTTTTCCACAACAGCAGCTACACGGGCACCGTGCTCGCCGATGCAGGCGGAAACAGGGTTCACGTTGGGGTCCTTGCTCCAAACAGCCATCTTGGTGCGGGCACCAGCCTCGCGGCTGATGGCCTTGACCTCCACAGTGCCGTCAAAAATTTCGGGCACTTCCAGCTCAAACAGGCGCTTGACAAGGCCGGGGTGGGTGCGGCTGATCATAACGCGGGGGCCGCGCTCAGTGCTGACCACGTCCACAACGTAGACCTGCAGGGTCTGGCCCTCGGTGTACACCTCGCCGGGCACCTGCTCGTTGTGGGGCAGGATGGCCTCGCCGCCCTTGCCCAGATCCAGAGCAACGATGCCCTTCTCCGGGTCCACGCGGGTAACGGTGGCCTGCACGATGTCGTGTGCACGGGACTGGATCTCGCTCAGCTGCTGGCTGCGTTCAGCCTCGCGGATGCCCTGACGGATCACATGCTTTGCGGTCTGGGCTGCAATGCGGCCGAAGTCCTTGGTCTTGAGGGGGGTCACGATGCGGTCGCCCACTTCGTAGCTCTTGCGGATCTTCTGTGCCTCGGTAATGCCGATCTCAGAGTGCTCGTCGTACCAGTCCTCGTCGGCCACAACGTCCTGGATCAGGGCCACATCAAAGCGGCCTGCGGTGGGGTCGATATCCACCTTCACGTGGTCCTCTTCCACCTCATAGTTCTTCTTGACGGCAATGATGATCGCAGCCTTGATCTTTTCGATCAGGTATTCTGCGGTGATGCCGCGCTCGTGCTCCAGCATGGAGAGAGCTTCAAAAAATTCATTGTTCGCTGCTGCCATTTTTCGGGTTCCTCCTGTAATTTACTCTCTATCTATGTTAGTCAAACAGGTCTTCATCATCGCACAGGTTCACACTGGATGCGGCGTTCACCTCAAAGGTGACAGCGCCCGCATCGGTGTTCACTGTAACGGTGCTGCCCTCGCGGCCTGTCAGGATACCGGAAAACTCACGCACGCCGTCTGCATTCGGGCGGATGAGCTTTACCCGGATCTTCTGGCCCTTGAGGGCTTCATAGTGCTCCGGGCGGGTCAGCTTACGGCCAAGGCCGGGGCTGCCCACTTCCAGATAATAGCTCTGGTCGATGGGGTCTGCCTCGTCAAGGATGGGGTCCAGCGCATGGGAAACATCCGCGCAGGTGTCGGTATCCATGGTGCCGTCCTTGTCGATGAGCACGCGAAGATACCAGTCTGGACCTTCCTTTTCAAAAACCACATCCCACAGGCGCAGGCCCATGCCCTCCACGGTGGGGCGGACAAGCGCTTCGACTCTCTGGGCGGTGTTGCCGCCAGACTGCTTCGCCATAAAAAACCTCCAAACAAACAAGAAACGCGGACCTTGCGGCCCACGTTTCAGGTTAAACTATATCGTACTACTAGAATATACCATACATCCCGCGATTATGCAAGCATTTTCGCAGATTTTTTTCGCCGCAGGGTCTTTTACAGCACCCACACGCCGTCCCGGAACAGCTCCACGGTGCGGCCATCGCGGCATTTGCCGGTGATATGGCTGTCCTCTGCACCGATCATCACATCCTCATGCAGGCGGGACTGGTTCATGCCGCGGGCCAGCAGCTCTTCCTTCGTCAGCGCCGTGCCGCCCTTCGTGGTGCCGGGGTAGCTGGCGCCGAACGCGATGTGGCAGGCGGCATTTTCGTCAAACAACGTGCTGTAGAACAGCTTGCCGCTGCGGTTGATGGGGCTGCTTGCCGGCACCAGTGCCACTTCGCCAATGCTGCGGGAGCCTTCGTCGCCGTCCAGCAGACGGCCCAGCAGCACCTGTCCCTGCTCGGCGTGGTAGTCCACAACCCGGCCCTTCTCAAAGGTGACACGGAAGTTCTTGATGAGCTGGCCGTTGAACACATAGGGCTTTGTGCCGTAGACAACGCCCTCTACCCTGTCCTTGTGGGGCGCAGTGAACACTTCCTCCGTGGGGATGTTGGGCAGGAACACCACTCCCTTTTCGCTCTTGCTGGCGGCGCTTTCCCACACAGCCCGATCCGCAAGACCCACGGTCAGGTCCGTGCCGTTGCTGCTCTCAAAATGCACGCTTTCCAAGTCCAGCGCGTTCATTTTATCCCGCAGAGTGCTGAGCCGCTCCATATGGGCCTTCCACTCGTTCACCGGGTCGCCGCCGGTGACCCGGCACACGTCAAAGATCAGCTTCCACAGCGCTTCCATGGCGGCATCCGCGTCCAGCTCCGGGAAGACCTTCTTTGCCCACGGCACACTGGGCAGGGCCGCAATGGACCACTGCACCCGGTCGTTCATGGTGTATTCCTGCCACTCTTCCATAAAGGCGCGGCGGGCGGCATTCACCCTGCTGATCTTATTGCCGTCAATGCCCGCATACAGCTCCGGGTCGTCCGCAATGAGATGCAGTACACACACGCCGCCCTCGCTTTCAGCATAGTCAAGATAGCGGCGCAGCTGCCATGGCTTGAGGTCGGTCAGGGCCTCCTCGCTGCCCAGCTCCATGCGGGCACGGGCCACAGCGTCATCGCTCCAGTTCACTTGCACATCCCGGGCACCGGCTTCGTAGGCACTGCGCACGCACAGCCGCGCCAGCGGCGCGCCCTCCAGCGGGCAGTTGATGATGAGGGTCTGGCCCGGCTGCGGGTTCACCCCCACCCGGACGATGAAATCGGCATATTTTTTCAGCAGTTCGTCAAAGTTTTCCACGGTAGAACCTCCTGCGGTGTAAAAATCATGTTTTTCTGTTTTTCAGTATACCCGGTACAAGCCGTTCTGTCCAGTAAAAAGAAAACAGACACCTCCCGCTGTTGAAAAAGCAGGAAACGTCTGTTATACTGTCTCTTGAGAGTGCTGTCTACATACGGCAGGCGGTCTATGCCTTTTCGGCCCTGCGTCGGGAAGGCGAACATTTTTGTCGTACCCCGACGCTTTGCAGCGAAGGGGGTGATGCTTCATGACGCTTTTAGAAACTCTGGCTCTGCTCACATTGCTTGCAACCGTGAGCTTTGGCATTTTCGATATCGCGTGGAAGATCTTCAACAACAAAAAATGACCGCCCTCAGCGTCCAAACCTGAGCGGTCATCTTTTGATTATCGCGCCGGAAAGGTACTGACCGTTTGCCAGACAGCACTTTCTTTATTTGTATTATAGCACAGCCCCGCCGAAATTGCAACGGCGGGGCTGTTTTTTATCGACTGAAAGCGAAATTTTCTCAGAACTCGATCTTGCTCTCGATATAAGCTTTCAGCTCGGAGATGGGCATACGCACCTGCTCCATGGTGTCGCGGTCACGGACGGTGACACAGTTGTCGGCGGCAATGCCCTTGGCCTCGTCACCCACGGTATCAAAGTCCACAGTGATGCAGTACGGGGTGCCGATCTCGTCCTCGCGGCGGTAACGCTTGCCGATGGAACCGGTATCGTCGTAATCCACCATGAAGTACTTGCTCAGCTCGTTGCGGATCTCCATGGCCTTCTCGCCCAGCTTCTTGCTCAAGGGCAGCACGGCGCACTTGTAGGGAGCCAGAGCCGGATGCAGATGCAGCACGGTGCGGATATCCTCCTTGCCCTTGCTGTCGGTCAGGTGCTCCTCGTCGTATGCTTCGCACAGGAAGGCCAGAGCCACACGGTCACAGCCCAGAGACGGCTCAATGACGTAGGGGATGTAGTGCTCGTTGGTCTCGCTGTCGAAGTACTCCAGGCTCTTGCCGGAAGCCTCCTGATGGCGGGTCAGGTCGTAGTTGGTACGGTCTGCAATGCCCCACAGCTCACCCCAGTCGGTGAACGGGAAGGCGTACTCGATATCGGTGGTAGCGCGGCTGTAGAAGGCCAGCTCTGCAGGCTCGTGGTCACGCAGGCGCAGGTGCTCCTTCTTGATGCCAAGGCTCAGCAGCCAGTTCTCGCAATAGTCCTTCCAGTAAGCGAACCATTCCAGATCGGTGCCGGGCTTGCAGAAGAACTCGCACTCCATCTGCTCGAACTCGCGGGTGCGGAAGGTGAAGTTGCCCGGAGTGATCTCGTTGCGGAAGGCCTTGCCCACCTGGCACACGCCGAAGGGCAGCTTGCGGCGGGTGGTGCGCTGGATGTTGGCAAAGTTGACAAAGATGCCCTGTGCGGTCTCAGGACGCAGATAGCAGGTGGAAGAGCTGTCCTCGGTAACGCCGATGGCAGTCTTGAACATCAGGTTGAACTTGCGGATGGGGGTAAAATCGTGCTTGCCGCAGACGGGGCAGACGATGTCCTCATGCTCTGCGATGAAAGCATCCATCTCGTCAAAGCTCATGGCATCCACGTTCACCTCGGGGTGCTCCTCGCCGATCAGCTTGTCGGCGCGGTGGCGCGCCTTGCAGGCGCGGCAGTCCAGCAGGGGGTCCGAGAAGCTGGACACATGGCCGGTGGTCACCCAGGTCTGAGGGTTCATGATGATGGCTGCATCCAGACCCACATTGTAGGGGCTCTCCTGCACGAATTTCTTCAGCCATGCCTTTTTGACATTGTTCTTGAACTCGACGCCCAGCGGGCCGTAGTCCCAGCTGTTGGCCAGACCGCCGTAGATCTCGGAACCGGGGAACACATAACCACGGTTCTTGCAGAGATTGACGATCATATCAAGGGTCTTTTCGCTCTGTTCCATTGTAGTACATCCTTTCCGTCCGCGGCTGGTTTGCCGTGTCGTTGTTGTATCGTTCCGGCAGCTTTCCCCACTGCCGGGCGTGCTTTTCAAAGGGAAAGCACAGTATCTTTACTGTACCATGTTTTGCGCCGCTTGTAAAGCCGAAAACCGGCCTGCTTTGGGGAACAGATCGGTTTTTGCACTTATTTATGGTATTTCATTCCTGCATTGATGGTGCAGGCGCGGTAGATCTGTTCCGTGAGCACAAGGCGGGCCAGCTGGTGGGGCATGGTGATGCGTCCCATGCTGAACTTGAGTGCAGCGGCCTTTTTCACCTCATCGGACAGGCCGTGGGACGAGCCGATGACGAAAGCCACGTCTCCTGCCCCACTGTTTGCGCGGTCGGCAAGGAACTGCGCCAGCTCGTCGGATGAGATCTGCCTGCCTTCAATGCACATGGCCACGATGGCAGCACCCTTGCGCACGTTGGACAGGATGGCCTTGCCCTCCTTGTCCAGTGCCTTTTTTACCACGGCATCCGAGGCGTTCTTTTCCTCGATCTTTTCCTCCGGCAGCTCGATGATGCGGAAGGACGCGAAGGCGGCAAGGCGCTTCTGGTACTCGGCCACGCCCTCGGCGAAATATTTTGCGTTCAGCTTGCCCACACAGATCAGGTCGATGTTTTGCATTGCAGTTTCCTCTTTTGTATAGAAACGATTTAAAATTGTCTCCGCTTCGCTCTGACAATAATAGCGGAAAATTATTTTTATAATTTGCAGCTCCGAAACGACTGCGGTCGTTTCGGAACTGCTTTTTCACGGGAGGGGTCGTAATGGCAAGCGGCATCTTGCTGCTGTCAGCCTGCGGCTGTCGCGCAGCAGATAAAGCGTAAACTCACCCGCACGGCTCGTCGCGCAGCGACTCAAAATCGGCGCAACACAAAAAATCCTCTAGCGCAGCGACTTGGATTTTTTGTATGGAGCCCATCTGCTTTGGAATTATTAAGGGCGAGCAGCCCTTAGTTTGCAACAGCGACGACCGCGGCCAGTGGCCGAAACAGGGAGGAGCTGTTGGGGCAGCGGCCTGCAGGATGCGAGTGCCGTCCAAGGCACGAAGCAGACGCAGGGAGCCGCAACCCGCTGCCTCCCGCGCCTCGAAAGTAGCGGAGACCTTGCCGCGCTGGACACGCGGCATTTGCTTTGCAAACCGGTCTGCGGCTTAAAAGCCCCACTGGGGCTTTCATGCCCTGCGGGCACCGCCGTCCTTTCTGGTTCTCTTTTGGCACGCAAAAGAGAACGTACCCGGCGGCAATGCCTTTTGCAAAAGCCATAGAACCTGCCCCACGCGAAAACGCTCTGCACGGGAAACATCACAGCAGGCTCATCTGCTCGCCCTCGTCCTCGGCGCGGAGCAGCGCACCGGTAGCGGGCAGGCTGCGCACACGGTAGCGGTGGGGGTTCGCCAGCTCCAGCGTGTCCGCAGGCACCACCGAAGCGATGGTCTGGTTCTTTTTCAAAGTAACCACTGCCACGCCCTGACTGTCGCGGGTGGCCTTGGCCGCGATCTGCGCCGTGCCAACCAGCAGCATCCGGCTGGCACTGGTGCGGATGGCAAGCTCGGTCTCCTCCTGCAGGAAGAAGAGCTTCGCCAGCGGTTCCTTGTCGCAGTAGGCCTTGAGCAGCTTACGGCGGTTCTGCTTGGTGGCATAGGAGCTGAGCGGGATCTTTGCGCACCTGCCGCTGGCAAAGAAGAACAGCATATAGCCGCTGTAGTCGCTGGTGATCACCATGGAGAGCACGTTCTCGCCCTCGTCCATGCCCAGACGGCCCGGGATGAAAATGCCCATCTGGGCCACCTTGCCGTCCTCCAGCTCTGCCAGACGCACCTTGTACACCTGCTGCTTGTCGGTAAAGAACAGCGCTTCCACGTTGTTGCGGGTCTCGATCTGCTGCACGATCTCGTCGCCTTCTTTCAGCTTATGGGCACCGGCGGTGCGCAGACCCTGCGGTGGGATCTTTTTGAAGTAGCCCTCGCGGGTAAAGAACACTGTCACGGGGTAATCCGGCGTTTCTTCCTCCTCGGAGCCGTTCTCTTCCTCAGGCAGATCGTACAAGATCTCGCTGCGGCGGGACTGGCCGTACTTCTTGGCAACATCGTTCAGCTCATTGATGATGATGCGGCGGATGCGGGCGGGCTTTGCAAGGATATCGTTCAGGTCGGCAATGTCCTTTTCCAGCTGTTCGATCTCGCTGGTGCGCTTGAGGATATATTCCCGGTTCAAATGACGCAGCTTGATCTCGGCCACATAGTCGGCCTGCACTTCATCGATGCCAAAACCGATCATCAGGTTGGGCACCACTTCGGTCTCTTCCTCGGTGGTGCGGATAATTTTGATTGCCTTGTCAATGTCCAGCAGGATAGCAGCAAGACCCTTGAGCAGGTGCAGGCGCTTTTCCTTGCCGTGCAGGTCGTAGTAGGTGCGGCGGCGCACGCACTCCACACGGAAGGCCGTCCACTCCTTGAGAATTTCGCGCACGCCCATCACGCGGGGCTGGCCGGACACCAGAATATTGAAGTTCGCGCTGAAGCTGTCTTCCAGAGGGGTAGCCTTAAACAGCTTTGCCATCAGCTTATCGGCATCCACGCCGCGCTTGAGGTCCAGTGTCAGCTTCAGGCCGTTCAGATCGGTCTCGTCACGCATGTCGCTGATTTCCTTGACCTTACCGGCCTTGACCAGCTCCGCGATCTTATCCATGATGGCCTCCACCGTTGTGGTGGGCGGGATCTGGGTGACCTCGATCATGTTTTCGCCGGGTACCACATTGTAGCGGGCGCGTACCTTCACGCTGCCGCGGCCGTTCTCGTAAATTTCACGCATCTGCGCTTCATCGTACAAAATCTGACCGCCGCCCACGAAGTCCGGGGCGGGCATGGTGGTGGAGATGTCGTGGTGCTCGTCCTTCATCAGGGCCACGGTGGTGGCGCACAGCTCTGCCAGATTGAACGAGCAGATGTTGCATGCCATGCCCACCGCGATGCCCAGCGTGTTGTTGGCCAGAATGGTGGGGAATGTGACCGGCAGCAGGGTAGGCTCGGTGGTGGTGCTGTCGTAGTTGGGCACAAAGTCCACGGTCTCCTTGTCGATATCCCGGAACAGCTCCTCGCATACACCCTCGAGCTTTGCCTCCGTGTAACGGGCAGCAGCGCAGGACATATCCCGGCTGTAGGCCTTGCCGAAGTTACCCTTGCTGTCCACAAAGGGCACCAGCAGGCTCTCGTTGCCGCGGCCCATGCGCACCATGGTGTCGTAGATGGCGGCATCGCCGTGGGGGTTCAGGTGCATGGTGCTGCCCACGATGTTGGCAGACTTGGTGCGTGCGCCCTTGAGCAGGCCCATCTCGTACATGGTGTACAGCAGCTTGCGGTGCGCCGGCTTGAAGCCGTCGATCTCTGGCAGCGCGCGGCTGACGATGACGCTCATGGCGTAGGGCATATAGTTGGTTTCCAGCGTGCGGGTGATGGGATCCTCCAGCACACTGCCGGCATTTAAAATTTCAACGCCGTCGCCCAGCTGCGGGCGCACCGGCTTGAGTGTTTTCTTGGTCGATTTTCTAGGCATCTTCTAACCTCTTGACGATTTTAAATGGGCGCCACTCTCGCTCTGCCCATATTTAGCGGAAAATATTTTTTATTTTTGCAGCTCAGGATGGCCTGCGGGCCATCCTGAGCTGCTCTTTCACAGATGGAGCCGTTCCGGTTTTCTGCATTTTTCCCTTAAAATGCCGCGACCCGTTGGGGCCTTCTTCGTGAAAACGTGATTTGGAGCAGCCCGCAGGCTGCGACAAATCACCAAATTAAAATAACGTTACCTCTGTCATTGCCAGAGCGCAAGCGGAGGCAATTTAAAATCATCAGCTCACATCCAGATCGTCCAGATATTCTGCGCCGTGCTGCGCAATGTGTTCCTTGCGGCCTGCAAGGTTATCACCCAGTAGGATATCGAACACCTGCGCGGTCTGCACCACATCAGTGGGCATCACTTTAATAAGGCGGCGGCTCTCCGGGTTCATAGTGGTCAGCCACATCATCTCGGGGTCGTTCTCACCCAGACCTTTGGAGCGCTGGATGGTGTATTTTTTCTCGCCGATCTCTTCCAGAAACGCTGTCTTTTCCGGCTCGGTGTAGGCAAAATAAGTTCGGTCTTTCGTTGTAATTTCATACAACGGCGACTCTGCGATATACACATAGCCCTTCTCGATCAGGGTCGGGGTGAGGCGGTAGAGCATGGTGAGCACCAGCGTGCGGATCTGGTAGCCGTCCACATCGGCATCGGTGCAGATGACGATCTTGTTGAACCGCAGCTTGTCCAGATCAAAAGTGGCCAGCTCCTTGTTGTGCTTGCCGCCCAGCTCCACGCCGCAGCCCATCACCTTGATGAGATCCACGATGACATCCGATTTAAAGATGCGGGCATAGTCGGCCTTCAGGCAGTTCAAAATTTTGCCGCGGATGGGCATGATGGCCTGATATTCACTGTCGCGGCTGGACTTGACCGCACCCATAGCGGAATCGCCCTCCACGATATACAGCTCGCGGCGGGATGCATCCTTGGTGCGGCAGTCCACGAATTTCTGCACCCGGTTGGCAAGGTCGATCTGGGTGGACAGGGTTTTTTTGATGCTCTGGCGCGTTTTTTCCGCATGCTCACGACTCTGCTTGTTCACCAGCACCTGCTGGCAGATCTTCTGGGCCTCGTCCGGCTTTTCCAGAAAATACACTTCCAGATAATGCTTGAGGAAGTCGGTCATGGCCTGCGAGACGAATTTGTTGGTAATGGCCTTTTTGGTCTGGTTCTCGTAGCTGGTGCGGGTGGAAAAACTGGACGAGACATACACCAGACAGTCCTGCACATCCTGAAAGCTGATGGCGCTCTCGCCTTTTTTATAGAGGTTCTTTTCCTTCAGGTACTTGTTGATCTGGTAGACAAAGGCGGTGCGCACCGCATGCTCCGGGCTGCCGCCGTGCTCCAGCCAGGAAGAGTTGTGGTAGTATTCCAGCATCTGCACCTTATTGGAGAAGCAGAACGCCGCGCTCATGCGCACCTTGTAATCCGGCTGATCCTCGCGGTCTCGGCCCACGGCCTCACTCTCGCAGCTGAACACCGGGGTCAGGGTATCCTCCCCTGCCACCTCGGCCACATAGTCCGCAATGCCGTGCTCATAGCACCAGCTCTCGTACCACGCCTTGCCAGTGGCAGGGTCTTTCTCTTTTTCATCGGTAAAGTTCAGGGTCAGGCCTGCGTTGACCACCGCTTGACGGCGCAGGGTATCCTTATAGTAGCTGCCGGGCACATCGATGTCGGTGAACACCTCATCGTCCGGCTTCCAGTGAATGATGCTGCCGGTGCGGCGGCCCTTGTAGGCTTCCTTCTGCAGGCCGCCCACATTCTCGCCCTTTTTAAAATCAAGGTGATAGTGGTATCCGTCACGGTAGATATCGGCGGTCATCCATGCAGAAGCATACTGGGTAGCGCACAGGCCCAGACCGTTCAAGCCAAGGCTGAACTCGTAGTTATCCTCACCCTCACCATACTTGCCGCCTGCATACATCTCGCAGAACAACAGCTCCCAATTGTAGCGCCCCTCGCCGTTGTTCCAGTCCACGGGCATACCGCGGCCAAAGTCCTCAACGATGACGCTGCCATCCTTACAGCGGGTCACGTTGATGGTATCGCCGTGGCCGTCGCGGGCTTCGTCGATGGAGTTGGAGACGATCTCAAAGATGGAGTGGGCGCAGCCCTCCACGCCGTCTGAGCCAAAGATAACGGCCGGGCGCTTACGCACACGGTCGGCACCCTTCAAAGAAGTAATGCTCTCGTTGCCATATTCCTGTTTTTTTGCCATGCTGCTCCTCCCGGCCCGGCCTTTCTTGCAAAAAGCGGGCCGTCTGTAGTCAAATCATAAAACGCCTCTGCCCTTTTCTTACTATAATATAGGTATACACAGAGAAAAAGGGCAAAAGCGCCTGAATCATTTCATTTTCATTAAACCATAGGTTGTTGAATTTGTCAATTTCTGTTTGGCGCGCCCGCACACAGCACGTCCTGTGCCGGATGTGCCGAAAGCAGGTTGAAAAAAGTCATTCTTATTTTACGCGCTGGAGCGACCAAAATCAAGAAAGTTTCAATTTTCGGAAAAAAATTTGGATTTACCCCTTTACAAAATCGAAATTTCAGGTATAATAATCATCGTCCGGTGCGCCTCTGTAGCTCAGTCGGTAGAGCAGGGGACTGAAAATCCCCGTGTCATTGGTTCGATTCCGATCGGAGGCACCAGTCAAGGAAACCCAGCAGGGTTTCCAATATGCGGCCGTAGCTCATCTGGTAGAGCGCCACCTTGCCAAGGTGGAGGTAGCGAGTTCGAGCCTCGTCGGCCGCTCCATAACGGAGCAGCAACAGTTGCTCCAATATGGCCCGGTAGCTCAGTTGGTTAGAGCACCAGCCTGTCACGCTGGGGGTCGTCGGTTCGAGCCCGATCCGGGTCGCCACCAAGAAAGCGCAAGCTTTCACCTACTTTGAAACTTGTTTTCAGGGCATCAGAAATGATGGGTGCAAGGTAAAATGCACCGAATATGCGGCCGTAGCTCATCTGGTAGAGCGCCACCTTGCCAAGGTGGAGGTAGCGAGTTCGAGCCTCGTCGGCCGCTCCAACAGGAGTGGAAATTCACTCCTAAATATGGTGACGTGGCCAAGTGGTAAGGCAAGGGTCTGCAAAACCCTCATCCACCAGTTCAAATCTGGTCGTCACCTCCAAAAGATTCCCGGAAGCTTCGGCTTCCGGGATTTTTTTGCGTTGTCCCCTGTCAGCCTCCTCGCCCTCTCAGGCGCCACGCGCCAGACTCCCCCTTTTGTCACCTGCGGTGACATCTTCCCCCGGAGCGGGGAAAGTCTTTCCTCAAAGGGAGAACCTCTGGCGAAACCGGTCACTTTTCAGTTAAGCCGAAATGTCTGCCGCAGCACCGCGCTTTCGCAGAAAGCGGCGCTGCCAATGCCGTTTACTTTTACGACTCCTCCCGTGAAAATGCAATGCCGGAGCGTCCGCAGACGCTCCGGCATTGCTCTATTAAAAATTATTCTTCCGCTGAATATGGCCAGAGCAGAGCGGAGGCCATTTCAAATCGTCCCCTCAGAACCGCAGCCGCATCTGATACCACACCACCCCGCCGTGGGTAGAGCCGGAAACGCCCTCGTTCACAAAGCCGAACTTTGCATAGTAATGCAAAAGCTTTTCCTTGCAGGTCAGCACCAGCCCCTTACGCCCCTGTGCGCGGGCATCTGCAATGGCTCTTTGCAGCAGCAGCCCGGCATAGCCCCGGCGGCGGCAGCGCGGGAGGGTGTTTACCCCAAAGATCATCTGCCATGCGCCGTTTTCATCATGCAGAGCGGCATCCGCGTACATCGCATCGGTCAGGTCGGGCGTGTCGGTGCAAAAGCCGTCCACAAAGGCCGCCAGCTGCCCATCCTCAAACAGCAGCCAGAAGTGGTCTGCATAGTGTGCCAGCCGCCCGGCAAATTCCTCTGCCGTGGCAGCCTCCGCTGCCGGGAAGCAGGCTGCCTCCACGGCGGCAATGGCGGGCAGGTCGTCCATGGTCGCGTTGCGGATCTCCATTCTATCCTATCCCCTTTCCGTTTTGTTCAGTGTACCACAGCCGCCGCGCAAAGGCAAAGTGTTTGCATCTGTTCCCGGTCCGTGTTACAATGGCTATACTACTTTGCAAAGGAGCTGATGCCTGTGCCCGCCGAAAACCATACCACCCTCACCCCGGATACGCCGGTGCGCTACCTGAAGGGCGTTGGCCCCAAGACCGCTGAGCGGTTCGAGAAGCTGGGCATCGTGACGCTGGCCGACCTGCTGTGCCACTACCCGCGCAGATATATCGACTTCACCAAGCCCTATTCCATCGCCGAAGCGCCCACCGATGTGGAGTGCGTCGTCAGGGCCGAGGTGTTCGCCAAACCCGGCGGGCGTATCCTGCCGGGCGGGCGGCGGATGGAGCGCATCACTGCCGGGGACGATGTGTCCAGTCTGGAGATCACATGGTTCAATAATCCCTATGCCGCCCAGAAGCTGCAGCTGGGGCAGGAATATTATTTTCAGGGCATCGTTACCGGCGGGATGCTGCGCCGCCAGATGGTCAACCCGCAGGTGCGCACCGCCGAGCAGATCAAGGCTTCTCCCTTTGAAGCGGTCTACCCCCAGACCGAGGGCCTGACCAGCAATGCCATCGCCAAGTGCGTGCGGCAGCTGCTGCCCCATGCAGAGCTTCTGCCCGACCCTCTTCCGCCGGAAATGCTGGCAAAATACCGTCTGCTCTCCAAGGCAGATGCCGTGCGGGCCATCCACTGCCCTGCCACCGAAGAGCAGGCCTATGCCGCCCGGCGGCGGCTCATTTACGAAGAGCTGCTGGTGCTGCAGCTGGGCATTGGTCGGATGAAAAACCGGGGTGCCGCTGCCACCGGTGCCCCCATGCAGCTTGCCGACCCGTCCCCGTTCTGGGCCAGCCTGCCCTTCTCCCCCACCGGTGCCCAGCGCCGGGCCGTGAGCGAGATCCTGGCCGACATGGCGGGCGAGACTTCCATGAACCGCCTTTTGCAGGGCGATGTGGGCAGCGGCAAAACGCTGGTGGCGGCTGTCGCCATCTGGGCGTGCATCCGGGCGGGGTATCAGGCCGCGCTGCTGGCCCCGACAGAAATTCTGGCCGCCCAGCACGCCGAAGGCCTGAACCGGATGCTTGCCCCCTTCGGGATGCGGGTAGCCCTGCTGACCGGCGGCATGAAGGCCGCCGCACGCCGCACCACCCTTGCCGCCATCCGGAACAACGAAGCCGACCTTGTGGTGGGCACCCACGCCATCCTCAGCGAAGGCGTAGAATTTGCCCGGCTGGGTCTTGCCGTGATCGACGAGCAGCACCGCTTTGGGGTACGGCAGCGCGGAATGCTGGCCGAAAAGGCCGTAGACCCGCACCTGCTGGTGATGAGCGCAACGCCCATTCCCCGCACGCTGGGCCTGCTCATCTACGGCGATTTGGACATCTCCATTCTGGACGAGCTGCCGCCGGGCCGCACACCGGTCAAGACCCGGTGCATCACCGGCCAAAAGCGGCGCGACCTCTACCATTTTCTCGATCAGGAGATCGGGCGCGGACGGCAGGTGTATCTGGTCTGCCCCGCCATCGAGGACACACCGGATGGCGGGCTGAACGCCGTCAAGAGCTACTACGAGGACATTGCCAAAGCCCTGCTGCCGGAGCGCCGGGTAGGCCTGATGCACGGCAAGCTCAAACCCAAGGAGAAAGCTGCCGTGATGGAGGACTTCAAAGCCGGACGGCTGGACGCACTGGTGTCCACCACCGTCATTGAGGTGGGTGTGGATGTGCCCAATGCCAGCGTAATGGTGATCGAAAACGCAGAGCGCTACGGTCTGAGCGCCCTGCACCAGCTGCGCGGCCGCGTGGGACGCGGTGCAGCGGAGAGCTGGTGCTTTCTTGTCAGCGATAACCAAAGCGAAAACGTACAAAAGCGGCTGAAATTTTTGTGCAGCACCACAGACGGCTTTGCGGTGGCGCAGTACGATCTGGAGACCCGCGGCCCCGGCGACTTTTTCGGCAGCCGCCAGCACGGCCTGCCCACCCTGCAGATCGCCGACCTGATGAACGACACCCGCACCCTGCACGCTGCGCAGGCGGAAGCCGTTGCCATGCTGGCCGACGACCCGCTGCTGGAAGCGCCGGAGCACGCACTGCTGGAACAGCAGGTGCAGCAGATGTTCGAGAAAGCCGGAGCCATGAACTGATCCGGAGGTTTTTTGCGCACAAGCAGCAGCAAATGCAAAAGCCGCTGCACGGCTGGTGCAGCGGCCCCTGTTATCGAACGGAACGCTTTGCGTGCCGTTCGCCCATGCTTATCACATCGCAGAACACGCAGCGGCTTTTGGTGGAAAGCTGGGTATCCTTATGGTAGCAGCCAAAAAACCACTTGTCGTAGGTCAGCTTCAACAAAATTTTATCCAGAAAGCTGTGCAGCTGGTTGGTCTCGCCGCTGGCAAGGGCGGTAAAATCCAAAAATCTGCTTGGCGCATCGTGGGTCAGCACATAATCCACTTTGTAATCGCACGCTGCAAGGTTCTCCTCACAAAAGGCGTATTCCTCCTCCGAAGGCATTTCTTCCCTCCACCAGTTCACGCCGGGTTCCCGATCCTCCACATCCTGGCTTTCCGCACCACCAAAGCACAGGTATTTTTTATTCTCCAATTCCAGCACGCTGCCGCGGCACACATGGTACACATTGCCACCCAGGGCCTGCACCTTGCCGCCAAAGCGTTCCTCGGTGGGATACTGCTTTAAAAGGTCGTAGTTTTCGTGGCTGCCGTCCAGAAACAGCAGGGTATACGGGCGCTTGCGCAGCCAATCCAGCTTTTTCTGTTCCTCCTTGCTGCCGTCCCACACAAAGCCAAAGTCGCCCAGTACCACCACAGTATCCCGTTTGCCCAGCCAGCGCAGCTTGCCGTGCTTGAAGCGGTCGATGTCGCCGTGGGTGTCCCCTGTCAGATATACCATTCCTGTCCTCCCTGACCGGATGTGAAATCGGCACAATAAGCCTTGTCACACCCCGCCAAACCTGTTATTATAAAGAATACAGCCTTCCGCTGTGATCTCGTTCTTACCCGGCGCACGGCGCTTGTGCCGTGCTGCCTGTTGTTTTATATTATCGCTTTTTAAAGGAATTGTCCACATGAAACGTATTTTTGCGCTGGTTTTGTCGTTCGCTGTCCTGTTCAGCTGCCTTGTGCTGCCCGCCGGGGCTATGTTCGACCCCACCCCGGTCTATCAGGTGCAGGCACAGAGTGCCTATATCGTCAACACCGATACCAATATCATCGTCTATGATAAGGACAGCACAAAGCAGGTATCCGCCGGTGGTCTGACAAAGTACATGACCATCGCCCTGCTGCTGACCAACTATGCCGACCATCTGGACGACACCTTCCAGATGCCCTTTGCCATCTCGGATTACGTTTATAACACCAACAACGCCGATATGCGCTCCAACGAGACCTTTACCTACCGCGAAGCCATGTACGCCATGCTGACCCGCAACGCCAACGAAGCCGCCATGGGCCTTGCTTATGCCCTTTCCGGCGGCGACCTCGCGGGCTGGGTGAGCCAGATGAACACCCTGTCCCAGCGCATCGGCACCACCGGCAGCACATGGACGGATGCCTGCGGCATCGACAGCGGCAACGTGACCTGTGCCGTGGATATGTACCTGATCCTGCGCTATCTGATGAGCTTTGATGCCTTTGTGGAGGTTTCCGGTGCGCCCAGCTTTACCATGCCCGCCAAAGAAAAACACCGTTCTTCGTCTGTTCTGGTCAGCCAGAACGCCGCGCTGAGCAAATCCGGCGGCGGCAAATACTACCGCAGCGCCATGCAGGGCGGCATGTGCGATGTGACCGCATTCAAAAACGACAGTGGCAATCAGAGCTATGTTTCATGGGCCAATAAGGATGGTGCCACCTATATTTTCTGCGTGATGCAAAGCCCGGACACCTGCGACGATTTCGGCTACGCCAATCGCCGCCCGGCCCTGTGCGAGACCGTGAAGCTGATGGACTGGGTGTTCGACAGCTTTTCCATTCAGGCCGCGCTGGATACCGACCTTACGCTGGCTGAGATCCCGGTGAAGTATTCCTCCGATACCAGCTCCCTGCAGCTGTATCCCGCCGACAGCATGATGACCCTGCTGCCCTCCACCGGCGACGGCAGCGTGACCCAGAAATATTTCCACCTGCCGGATCACGTGTGTGCCCCCGTCCAGCAGGGCGATGTGGTGGGCACCGTGGAGCTGAAGCTTGCCGGTGAGACCATTGGCGTGGTGGACCTGATCGCCGGGCAGGATGTCAGCCGCAACCCGCTGCTGTTCACTGTGGCGCGTTTTCAGGAATTCTTAGGCAGTCTGTACCTCAAAGTTGTAATAACATTGAGTATTATTTCCATCATCATCTACTTTGCGTGGGTCCTTTTGAACAACTGGAACCGCCGCAAGCCCACCAGAAAGATCCGCCGCCGCTGAGCTTTGTACCGTTCAGCCGCATTTTGTGGAAAAGTGACGCAAAAAGCCCCGTCAGCCTTTTCAGGATGACGGGGCTTTTGGTTGCGCCAGCAGGAGTCGAACCTACGATGGGGGAGTCAAAGTCCCCTGCCTTACCGCTTGGCGATGGCGCATCATGCAAGGTATTATACCATATTCTTTGTTTTTCCACAAGGGGAAGGTTCCACTTTTCCGCTTTTGCGGCGGCTCTGTGATACCTTTTGCAGCCTGCAATTTGTGAAAAACCAATTTTTTTCATCATAGCAACAAAATACGCCCATTTTGTTGCACTTTTGTTGCGTTATATGTGGTAAATATAGGATTGAATAAACCTCCTCTTCCCGGCTTTTTCGTCTACTGCCTCATGGCGGGGACATCGAGGTCTGTTCTGGTGTTTCCGTTCCCGGCAGGCACCACATCCCAATTCGTCAGGAAAGCGAGGAGTCATATGAAAAAGATCTTGAAAATGCTGGTCCTCGGTCTGCTCAGCGCTGCACTGCTCTGCTGTGCACTGCCCTCTGCCTTTGCCGCAGAAGACAAGGATTCGCAGGTCTACACCATTGGTCTGGATGCCATGGGCGGCAGCAGCTCCGCTGTGGCAGTCACCACCAATCTGAGCGGCAAACTCAGTGCCCTGCCCGCGCAGCCTACGCTGGAAGGCTACACCTTTGACGGCTGGTATACCGAGCCGGTGGGCGGCACAAAAATCAGCACCTCTACGGTGTTTACCGGTGATACCACTGTGTACGCACACTGGACCGTGAAAAATGCCACCACTTCCACCAGCACATCCACACCCGCTCAGCCGGAACAGACCGCGCAGGAATACGATGACGGCCCGGTTCTGAGCGTTCTGGCGGTAGCCGGTGCTCTGATCACCACGCTGGCCGTGGCTGCCTTTATTTAAGTCTTTCCATGCACTGTATCAATTTTATCAATAGAAAGGAAAATCTCCATGTCTACTATGAAACTGCCTGCAAACTATGCCTCCATCAGCGAAGAGGAAATGGTCTATCTGGACGGTGGTGCCAGCGACGCTTACAACAGCTTCCTGAATATCGGTAAGGTGTTCAACGCCATTGCCCGTATCTTCTCCGGTGCAAGCTCCATCATCAACAATGTCAACGTGATCTACCAGTCCTTCCTGACTCTGGGCGATCTGCTGAAGAGCTTCTGATCCGGCTTCTATTTTCATCTGTTTTTCAAGAACTGTTTCCGTTGTGGGGACAGTTCTTTTTGTTTTTAATGCATTTTCAGTCCGGTGTATCCGGCGTAATCGTTTACATCAAAGGAAACAATTTTTTTATTCTTTGGCAAAAAAATGCACAGAAAAAGCATTTTTGTTACGCTTCTGTTGCGCATGCTGTGCTAACATACAGGGTAGAAGTTCATTCATCAAACTGGCGCTGTCACGTCGAAAACTAATATATCAAATGTGGTTTTGTGGTGCGAAAATTTTCGGATTTGTCGAAAGTTTTCGTTCGCCTGATCCGACCACTTTTTGCGGGAGAAATCGATCATTATGCCGGACCGTGAACTGCGGCACATGCGCCGCACCGAATTAGTCGAGATCATTCTGGCGCTCAAGCAGAGCGAGGACCAGCTCCGGGCAGAAAACGCTGCCCTGTCTGCCCAGCTGCAGGAACGGCAGATCCATATTGAAAACGCAGGTTCCATTGCGCAGGCTGCACTGGAGCTGAACAAGGTGTTTGAAGCGGCGCAGGCTGCGGCCGATGAATACGTTGCATCGGTGCGCGCAGCAAACAAAAACACCAATGCCGCCGCCAGCGCTCTGCGCGCTCAGGCGGAAGCCGAAGCCCAGCAGATCCTTGCACAGGCACAGACTGAGGCCGCGAACCTGAAGGCCCGCACCCAGCAGCAGTGCGACGCGGAAGTGGAAGCCGCCGCACGCAAGCGCGCCCAGACCGAAGCGGACTGCAAGGCAATGCTTGCCCGGACGCAGCAGGAGATCCAGCAGCGCCGGGCCGCTTTTGACCGCCGGGCCAGCGAACTGCTGGACGGCTATCACAGCACGGAATTCCTGCCGGAGGAGCGTGCCAAATGAAAGAGCAAAAGATCAGGTTCACGCCCATTCCATCCACAGCAGAGGTGGAAGCAGAGCGCGAACGTCTGGCCTACCGCAGCCGTTATATGCGGGTGCTGCGCAGCACGGTCTACACGCTGCTGGTGGTCGCGGCTGTTGCCGTGCTGCTGGCCACCCTGTTTCTGCCGGTGCTGCAGGTCTCCGGCGACAGCATGAACCCCACTCTGCAGGACCGGGACATCATTCTGCTGGTCAAAGGCAGCGACATGAAGACCGGCGACCTTTGCGGATTTTACTGGCAGAACAAACTTCTGCTCAAGCGCATCATCGGCCTGCCCGGTGATGTGATCGAACTGGACGAGGACGGTGTGGTCACTGTGAACGGCCAGACGCTGGATGAGCCCTATGTAGATGAACTGGCTCTGGGCGAATGCGACATCAAATTTCCCTATCAGGTGCCGGAAAACCGGTATTTCGTACTGGGTGACCATCGGGCCACCTCCATTGACAGCCGCAGCAGTGTGATCGGCTGTGTGGAAAAAAGTCAGATCGTGGGCAAGGTTTTTTTGCGGGTATGGCCCTTGTCCAGTTTCGCGTTGATCCACTAAGGAGGTTTAGGAATCATGCGGGATATTGTGAAAGAATATCAGGAAAAGTTCCGTCGGAACCACCAGCGCGCCAGACGCTATACTGCGCTGCTGCTGGCACTGGCGCTTACCACCAGCCTGTTCGTGAACTGGCAGCTGCACGGCGTGGGCATTGCCAAAACGGCCGAATATCTGTGCGGCGAGCTGGAGCATGAGCACACCGCTGCCTGCTATGAAAAGCAGCTGGTGTGCGGCTATGAGGAAGGCGAACCGGAGGACTGGAACGCCACCATGACGGACGACGGCATGTCTTTTGATGATACGTTCGGCATGGATGATGCTGCGTTCGGCGTGGATGCGGATGATCCCGGCATTGCAGCCTATTCCGCAGAACCGGAGTACATCTTTGTGCCCCATGAGCACACCGACGACTGCTACCAGGAAGTGCAGGAGCTGACCTGCCTGGAAGAAGAGCACACCCACACCGACGACTGCTTTGACCCTGAGGACGGCAGCCTGATCTGTGATCTGTTCGAGCACACCCACGACGACAGCTGCTACACCACCACCTATGAGCTGGTGTGCGGTCTGGAAGAGGGCGAGCTTGTAGAAGAAGTGAACCCCGATTATGACCCGGTGGCCCTGTTTGAGGAGCCGGTGGCCGCAAAGCCCGTGGTGGTCGATCCTGTGATCGAGACCCCGGTGCACCACCACACCGATGCCTGCTACGAGGAAGTGCTGGTCTGCGGCCTGCCGGAGCATCACCACACGGTGAACTGCCTGTCCGACCCGCTGGACGGCACGCAGGACGAGGACGAATGGCTGGCACAGACCGGCACCACGCTGAGCGGCAACTGGGCCGACGATCTGCTGGCCGTAGCGTTGAGCCAGCTGGGCTATGAGCAGAGCGAGCGCAACTTCCAGCTGGACGATGCCGACGGCGAGACCGTGCGCTACTACACCCGCTACGGCAACGACTACGGCAACGACTACGGCCCATGGGACGTGATGTTCCTTTCCTACTGCCTGAAATATGCCGATATCCCCCAGAGCGCTATCCCGCAGGTTTCCAGCGTGCTGTCTTTGCACAGCCAGCTGCGCAGCGCGCTGTACAACGAAGAGACCGGCAGCGGCTATGCCATGGATTTTGACGGTGATCTGCCGTCTGATGCCGCAATGCCCGGTGATATCGTCATCTACAATGGCACCGTGACCAAGGCTGTGGCCGTGGAGAGCGAACCGCTGCAGGTGCAGGACGATTCCGCCGATGCCGACATTGCCCTGCTCTCCATGGATGCTGCGGCCACCACCGGCACCGCGCCCCACATTGAGGAATACACCGTGGATGCCAGCACCGTTGGCATCGTGAGCGATGTGGACGAAGATTCCGGCACCCTGACCGTGATCTCCGGCGATGTGGACGGCAAGGTGGATAAAGTCACGCTGAATGCTTCGCAGGTGACAACGCTGGTGTCTGTGGCAAATGCGCAGCAGGCCGATTACGGCGTGGCTACGCTGGAAAGTGATGACACTGCCACGAATGTTCTTGATACAATGGTTCCCGGCGGTTCTATTGTCGGCACCACGATCACGGTCAACAACCATACGGTAAACAGTGATCTGACCCTGACCGATGGCGATAAGATCACGCTGGATTACGATTACATGATCCCGGCCGGTACGATCGATCCCGATGGTGACCGCACTTTGACTTACCAGCTGCCCGAGGGTCTCTACCTTAGCGATGCGATTGAAAATATGCCTATCAAGCAGAACAACAAGGTTGTTGGTTCCTACAGTGTTTCCAAAAGCGGCAAAGTAACACTGGTATTTGACACCAATTTTAATGCTGATGAATATTTTGTAGGTTCGTTTGGTCTGGAAGCCAAGGTGGAGACCGATAAGATCGGCGACAATGGCAAGATCACATTCCCCGGCACCGGTATTACCGTGACCGTAAAGGATAAGACCGATCTCAGCCTGAAAAAGAGTCGTGTCAATGATCGTTTTGTGGAAGAGAACGGCAAGGTTTATGCCTACTACGTAATTGATGTCAGTTCCAAACAAGGTTGGAACGAGCCTATCACGATCCACGATGAGTTCAATTCCGATAATACCCTCGGCGGCACATACGACCAGAACAGCTTTGTCCTGACGGACAAGAGCGGCCATACGATTATGGGTCATACCCCGGATTTTGCTGCAGATGGCAAGAGTTTTGATTTGAAGGGTCTTCCTGCTCTGGAAGAGGGCGAGGCCTACAAGCTGACCTACCGGGTAGAGATCACCAACAATACCAAAGACGGTTATGGCACTTTTTGCAATACCGCGTGGGTTCGTGAAAACGATAAGAAAACTGTCTATGCTACACACGACAGCTATATTAAAAAAGCTTCCAATTACAACCCCGATGACGGGTATATGTACTGGACCGTCACGGTTTATAATCCGGATGGCGGCGATCTGAACGGCAAAAATCTTTCGGATATCATCCAGACGCCCGGTGCCGAGATCGTGGGTAATGTCACCGTTACGCAAACTCTCAATTGGCAGCAATCTGAATTTGATCAGATCACACCTGCACCTGGCAGCACCGGATTTGACTATAAATTCAGCAAAGAGGCCAAGGGTCAGGAGTATAAGTTCACCTATAAGACCAAGGTCCCTGACGGTGCCACGGCGGTGAAAAACAAGTCTACCATCGATGACAAGTATACCGCCGAGGAAACCGGCACGGTAACCGACCGTGAATGGAAGGTAAGCAAGAATACGGTGGGTTCTCTGGAAGAAACCGCCACCACAGATCTCTGCAAAGGTGCGTGGAGCGTTTCTTCCCCGATTCCCAACAACTGGTCCACCTGCGAGTTTATTGATCAGATCAAAAAGCCCAAAACGCCTGACACGGATCATTATGGCATCGCATCCGAGCTGCAGAGCGAGATCGAGCAAAACTTCTCCTTTACTCTTGTAGACGGAACAACGCTTAACTATCAGGCTGCTAAGGCTGCGGGCATCGACATTGAGATCTCCTATTATGGAGTTGATGACCCCACCAACAAGAGCGATCCCAAACTGATTCAATCTACAGATAGCAGCTCGCACGTGCAGTCCTTTAAAGTCACGCTAAGCAAAGGCACCTACAACGGTACTGCCATCAAGTCCATGTCCATCAGCGAATACCACACCTACATGTATGTAGCGGGTGTCGCAGAGGGGAGCAAGGTCGAATTTACCAACAAAATAAAAGACGGCAGCAGTACCAAGTTCACCTACGAAAAGAAAAAGCCTACCCCCGTATTGAGCAAAGGCGTTTCCACAACTGGTGAATCGAGCAATACTTCTACCGGTGACGGCGTCTATGGCCGCACCATTACCACCGGCTACAAAGACGGTAAAGACAACTACATCTACTACCAGTTGTCGCTGAACATTGCCGACTGGACAGAGTTCCCGGAGGACACCATCACCGTAACAGATACGCTGGACAGCCGTGTGACCTTTGTGGATGCGGAAGCAACCTTCAATTATGGTAATTCTTCCGTCTCACCTTGGGCAAACCCTGACTACCGCTACACTTATGAATCCTACGATTTAACAAATAAAAAATTCTTTAACTGGACGTATGAGAATAATGTCGTGACCTTCCGGATCGAACATCTACAAGAGCATTATATCTGTGCAGCTGATATGGCAAAAATCCAGGCGATCATCATTCGCTACAAGGTCAAGGTCACCGACCCGGAATGGGCTTCCAACCCTGAAAAAACGCTTGAGACCTACCCCAACACCGCAGCCTGGGGCGAAGCCAAAGCTTCTGCAAGTGCAACTTTCACCCGCGAGTTCAATGTGCTGAAAAAGACCGGCACAGAAACGAACTCTAACAACGACAGCCGTGCACATTACAGCATCGTGATCAACCCCACCGGCAAAGACCTTGTGCTTGGTGCGGACACCGTTACCCTTACCGATACGCTGACGGTGCAAAAAGGCTTCAGTGCACAGCTTGACCGCTCTACCCTGAAGCTGTACAACTATCCCAAGCAGGAGGGCGACACTCCCCTGCCGGATACTTTGTATGATTTCCATCCGTCCTCTTCGGTCAACAGTGATGGGCAAAATGTTTACACCATGACCTTCGTTCTGCCGGATGAACGTGCTTTTGTGTTGGAGTACGAGTATTTTACCAATGCGAAGAACCAAAAAGTTGAGCTCAAGAACACTGCACAGCTTTCGGGCGGCGGCGAAAGTGAGGAATCCACCAAGCTGGATGAGGTCAACGGCTGGGCAAGCGTCAAACAGAATCGGCTCGCCTTGTACAAGGTAGACAGCGACAATGAGAATATCGGTCTGGCTGGTGCCGTTTTCCGCATGTACAAATTTAATGTCACAACCGGCCAGTGGGACGCCGGCACCGTGCTGCCCGAAACAGATGTAACCGGCACGCTCTCACTTACTATTGGTGAACACGGCATCACGACAGATACGCTGTATAAACTGGTAGAGGAATCCGCGCCTGCCGGTTATGCCAAGACCAGCAAAGAATACTTCTTCATCTGGACTGCCGAGAACGAGGAAAAACAAACCGCCTATAATACTGCGGTAGGTCCTCATGGAAATGCTGCGGGTATCCCGGCCTTTGATGCATCGTTTGTTTACAAGTACAACTCGTCGCAGGAGCTGTATATCCCCAACGAGCGCAACGAGCTGACCATCCAGAAGTTCTGGGTGGATGAAAACGGCAAAACTCTGACCGGCAACGAGGTTACGGAGACTTCTGTCTCCGTCCAGCTGTACCGTTACCCGAAAGGTGGCACCCGTGATCTGACTAACCCGGTTGGCGAGCCTATCACGCTGACCAGTGCAAAAAATTGGACGTATGTCTACCAGCAGGTCGACTCCGGTTACTACTACTTCATTCAGGAGCTTGGCACCGGCCAGCAGTACGACGTGATTTACAGCGCCAACAATAACCCCGGCGTCGAAAATGGCGGTCTGCTGACGATGACCAACAAGAAAAAAGCTGGCGGCTACGTACTTCCCTCTACCGGCGGGGCCGGTACCAAACTGTATACAGCAGGCGGCGGCGCGCTGATGCTTGCCGCTCTGGTGTGCGGGGTTTGCAGAAAGCGCAGACGCGAGAGGAGGGAACGTTAAAAAGCCTGCATCCTTCCTGACACGGCGGCAAAATTGATTCTGCGCCGGAAGCAGACCCTGAAAATAGGAATCAGAAAAATCAGAAAAACTTGAAAGGAGACTTTCGCAAATCATGATGAAGAAAGCAATCAAAAAGCTGCTGGCCGCACTGCTGGCAGTTGCCATGCTGTGTGCCATGGCAGTACCCGCGCTTGCGGCGGATGATGCTGCTGGTGCTGCTACCACCACTGGCGAGGGTGAAATTACCATTGATAACGTTGTTACTGGTCATACCTATAAACTTTACCGCATTCTGGATCTGGAATATCACGCAGATACCAAGTCTTACCGTTATACGGCGAATAAAACTTGGAAAGCCTTCATTACATCCCGAAGCGATGACTTGAGGTTAGATGATAAAACCGGTACTGTTACTTGGGAAAATGAAGATACCGCCGATAATGGCACTGCTATTCAGGCATTTGCAAACGCTGCCGGCACTTATGCTAAAGATAACCACATCACCGAAGAGCAGAAGATCACGGCAGGTGAGACTACGCACCATAGCACCAGCATTACCTTTAGTAACCTGCCCCTTGGCTGGTATCTGGTGGTTTCTGACCTGAACAATGGCGCTATCTGCTCGCTTGGTACCACCGCAAAAGAAGTGACCATCAAGGAAAAGAACGGCGAGCCCACCATTGACAAGTATGTTTTTGAAAATGGTGTCACTCACGGTGGATATAGCAACGATGCCAGCGTTGGCGATACGGTAAAATTCCAGATCGACGTTGCAGTGTTTGACGGTCAGCCCCATAACTACGTCATTCACGATGCTATGAGTGCTGGTCTGACCTTCGATATAGACTCTGTTGTGGTTACTCGTTATCGCGCAACCGATGCTGAACACACGGGTCCTGATATTTCGCTAGACACATTAGCCAAGGGTCCTGACTACACTGTTAAAAAGACCGATACTTGCGCTGCTAGCGCTGAAATCACCGGCTGTACCTTTGAGATTAAATTCGAGGATTCCGCTTTGAAGGCCAACGATATTATCACGGTTCAGTACAACGCCACTGTTAACGCAAACGCTGTGATCGGCGTTGAGGGCAACCCCAACAAAACCATTCTGGAGTACAACAACAAGTACACTGCACCCTCCACCACCAAGACCTACGTCTGGGAGATGGGCGTGCGCAAGTTTGCAAACCTCGGCAAATCTAATAAAGACCACCCTCTGGAAAATGCTGAGTTCAAGCTGTATAAGGGCGCTGACGCAAACAAGAAGTACGCGGCCTTCTCTACCGCCACCACCGTGGATGGTACTTCCGTCTACAAGCTGACTGGCTGGGTGGACAGTGAAACCGCTGCCACCGCCGTTGTTACCCCCGCTTCCGGCAACATCAAGCTGGAAGGTCTGGACGCTGGCACCTATTATCTGGAGGAGACCAAGGCTCCTGTTGGCTACAACAAGCTGACCGATCCTATTACGGTTGTGATCGATCGCGGCACTCTGCCCACTAAGGCAGGTGAATCCGTTTCTTACACTGTTAAGTACGGCGAGACTACTGCCGCCGACCATATTGTTCGCGTTGAGAACAAGGCCGGTGTGGAGTTGCCCTCCACCGGCGGCATGGGCACTACCCTGTTCTATGTGGTCGGCGGCGGCCTGATGGTTGCGGCCATCGTTCTGCTGGTCACCAAGAAGCGCATGGAGAACAAGTAAGCTCCATTTCCCCCAAGAACCCGGAGCAAAGGGGCCGCAAGGCCCCCGCTCCTATCCTTATAACATTAGGGAGTAGCCCATGAAAAAGAACAAAAGCACCATCATCCTGATCCTCGTCTTTTTCGTGGGTCTATCCGTGATGTTATACCCCACCCTCAGCGATTACGTCAACCAGCTGCATCAGTCCCGTGCTGTGGCCACCTATGCCGAGGACGTGGACAAGCTGACCGATGCCGACTACTCCGCTTATTTCGAGGCGGCAGATGCGTTCAATGCGCAGATCGCCGCAGACCCGGATGCGTTGTATTTCCCGCAGCGCTTTCCCACCTACGAAAGCACGCTGGATGTGACCGGCACCGGCATTATGGGCTACATCACCATTGAAAAGATCGGTGTGGAGCTGCCCATCTACCACGGCACCAGCGATAGCGTGCTGCAGATCGCCGCAGGCCACTTGGAGGGCACCAGCCTGCCGGTGGGCGGCAAGAGCACCCACGCGGTCATTTCGGCCCACCGCGGCTTGCCCAGCGCCAAGCTGTTCACCAATCTCGACCGGCTGGAAGTGGGCGATACCTTTACCATCACCGTGCTGGACCGCGTGCTCACCTACGAGGTGGACAACATCTCCATCGTTCTGCCCACCGAGACGGACAACCTCAAGGTGGTGGACGGCAAGGATTACGTCACCCTGATGACCTGCACCCCCTACGGCATCAACACGCACCGCCTGCTGGTGCGAGGACGCCGCATCACCACGCCGGACAAGCTCAAGCACATCCGTGTAACAGCCGATGCCGTCAAGATCGAACCTATCATCACAGCCCCCATCATGGCACTGCCCCTGCTGCTGGTGCTGCTGCTCTGGCTGCTGTTCTCCAACCGCAAACGCAAATCTACAAGAGGTGAAAAACATGAAACGCACTGATCTCAAAAAGCACGCTGCGGCCCTGCTTTTGGTGCTGTGCCTTCTGGTAACAAGTGCGCTGCCTGCCCTTGCCACCAGCGCAAACATCAAGCTGGTGGACAGCAGCGGCAATCCCACTACCGGCACCATCCGCGTTACGCTGTACGACAGCGCCAACGATAAGGCGCTGAGCGGCGGCAAGCTCACTTTGTACCGTGTGGCCGAGGTAAAGCGCAAAAACGGCGACCTGAGCTACGAATACTGCGGCGATTTCTACGGCTGCGGTATTGCGCTGGGTGATTTGACTGACAGCACCCTTGCGGCCCAGCTGCAGGAGTATCTGCCCCAAAGCGCCGAAGGCACCACAAAGACCATTGACGAGGACGGCAGCGTGACCTTCCGTGATCTGGAGCTGGGACTGTATCTGATCGTGCAGACCGAGGCTTCCAAGGGCTATGAGCCGATCAATCCGTTCCTTGTCTCTCTGCCCATGGCGGAGGATGGCAAGTGGAATTATGCGGTGGATGCCAGCCCCAAGGTGGGTGCTTACACCCCCACCAAGCCGGACACGCCGCCTACGCCCCCTACCCCGCCTACGCCGCCGGATACGCCCGATCATCCTGATACGCCTACCCCGCCGGACAACCCGGATAACCCGGTCTCTCCCGGTAAACCGGACAATCCCGTGGCTCCGGGCCATCCGGATCATCCGGTAGCACCCGGTAATCCAGACAGCCCCGTTCTGCCGGGCCACCCGGATAACCCGGTAATGAGCGGTCTGCCGCAGACCGGTCAGCTGAACTGGCCCGTGCCGGTGCTGGCTGTCAGTGGTGTGGTGCTGTTTGCATTCGGCTGGGCGCTGGATCGCAAATACCGCGCAGTATAATTTCCTTCTGATACAACAAAGAGGACCCGATGCAGATGCATCGGGTCCTCTTTTTCGGTTTCTTTTATGCAGTCAGGGTTTACTGCTGCTGTGCCTGCTCGGCGCGCTTGGCTTCCAGCGCCAGAATGGCATCGCGGCGGCTCAGGTTGATGCGGCCCTGCTGGTCGATGTCGGTCACCTTGACAACGATGGCATCGCCCACAGCCACCACATCCTCCACGCGCTCCACACGCTTGGTGTCCAGCTTGGAGATGTGCACCAGACCTTCCTTGCCCGGTGCGATCTCAACGAAAGCACCAAAGTTCATCAGGCGGGTCACTTTGCCCTTGTAGATGGCACCGATCTCGGGGTCCTCCACAATGGTCTTGATGGTAAAGATGGCGCGCTTTGCGTCCTCCTGATCCACAGCAGAGACGAACACATGGCCGTCCTCCTGCACGTCGATCTTGCAGTTGCAGGTAGCGCAGATGTCCTGAATGACCTTGCCGCCCTTACCGATCACGTCCTTGATCTTATCGGTGGGGATCATCATGCTGAACATCTTGGGTGCGTAGCGGCTCAGCTCATGGCGGGGCTCTGCGATCACCGGCTTGATGATCTCGTCCAGAATATACAGGCGGCCCTTGCGGCACTTCTCGAAAGCCTCGGCAATGATGTCGTAGGTCAGGCCGTCGATCTTGATGTCCATCTGGATGGCAGTGATGCCCTTGCGGGTGCCGCCCACCTTGAAGTCCATATCGCCGTGGAAGTCCTCCACGCCCTGAATGTCCAGCATGGTCATCCAGCGGTCGCCCTCGGTGATCAGGCCGCAGGAAATGCCGGCAACGGGTGCCTTGATGGGCACGCCAGCATCCATCAGGGCCAGCGTAGAGCCGCAGATAGATGCCTGAGAGGTAGAACCGTTGGAGGAGAGCACCTCAGACACGCAGCGGATGGTGTAGGGGAACTCTTCCAGCGAGGGCAGCACAGGCACCAAAGCACGCTCTGCCAGTGCGCCATGGCCGATCTCGCGGCGGCCGGGGCTGCGCGGTGCGCGGGCCTCGCCCACAGAGTACGGCGGGAAGTTGTAGTGATGGATATAGCGCTTGGTCTGCTCATCGGTCAGGTCGTCCATGAGCTGGTTGTCCTTGGTGCCGCCCAGAGTGCAGGTGGTCAGCACCTGCGTCTGGCCGCGGGTGAACATGCCGGAGCCGTGCACGCGGGGCAGGATGCCCACTTCGGCAGCCAGCGGGCGGATCTCGTTGATGCCGCGGCCGTCCACGCGCTTGCCCTCGTCCAGCAGCCAGCGGCGCACCACGAACTTCTGCATCTTATAGCTGACCAGATCAAGATCTGCAGCGGTCAGGTCGGGGTACTCCTCGGCGATCTTGTCCATGATGGGCAGCAGAGCGGCATCGCGCACATTCTTGTCGTCGGTGTCCATAGCGGCCTTGAAGTCGTCCAGATACTTGTTCTGGATGGCATGGAACACGTCCATATCCAGACCCACCACCTGAAAATCGATCTTCGGCTTACCGCGCTCAGCCACGATCTTGTTGATGAACTCGATGGTCTTCTTGATCTCCACGTGAGCGGCCTTGATGGCGTTCAGCATGGTGTCTTCGTCCACCTCGTTGGCACCGGCCTCGATCATCACGATCTTATCCATGGTGGCGGCAACGGTCAGGGCAAGGTCGCTCACCTTGCGCTGCTCCTGCGTGGGGTTCAGCACGATCTCACCGTCCACCAGACCCACCTGCACGCCGCCGATGGGGCCGTTCCACGGGATGTCGGACACGGCAGTGACCAGAGAAGCACCGATCATACCGGCGATCTCAGGGCTGCAGTCGGGGTCCAGACTCATGACGGTCATGGTGATGCACACGTCGTTGCGCATCTCCTTGGGGAACAGCGGGCGCATGGGGCGATCCACCACGCGGCTGGTCAGGATGGCGCGCTCACCGGGGCGGCCCTCACGGCGCATAAAGCTGCCGGGGATGCGGCCTGCGGCGTAGAGCTTTTCCTCATACTCCACGTTCAGGGGGAAGAAATCCACGCCCTCGCGGGGCTTGGGGCTCATGACCACATTGCACATCACGCAGGTCTCACCGTAGCGGATCAGCGCACTGGCGTTGGACAGACCGCACATTTTGCCCATTTCTACCTTGAACGGGCGGCCTGCCAGCATGGTCTCGTAGACCTTGTAGTTCTCAAAGGTCTCTCTGCGGGAACCAAATTCAATTGCCATTGTTTTTGCCTCCTTGTTTTTTCGGATTTTTTCTATCCAAAAGGCGGTGGCACGCGCATCATAGCAATAAATCCAGCGTCCGTACCGTTCACATCCGGTTTTGTTTGAGATATTTCCCCCACCGGGGGAATGTCTCTGCCGTTGATGTGAGCCGTCCGCGCCATGAAAAAGCATTCGGGGCACAGGCGTTCGATTTACTGCTGCAATACGCAGCCGCTGCCATTTGTATACAAAAGCAAAAGGCAGGCACCTTTGCGGTACCTGCCCTCTGTTTAAATTACTTACGCAGACCCAGAGTTGCGATCAGAGCACGGTAACGCTCGATGTCCTTCTTCTGGAGATAAGCCAGCAGATTGCGGCGGCGGCCAACCATCTTCATCAGGCCGCGGCGGCTGTGGTGATCGTTCGGGTTCTTCTTCAGGTGCTCGTTCAGCTCGTTGATGTGAGCGGTCAGCAGAGCGACCTGCACTTCGGGAGAGCCAGTGTCCTTCTCGGTCAGAGCGACTTTGGCCATAACTTCCTGCTTGTTCATAGTACCATACCTCTTTATAAAATTTTATGTGCCAATGGAACAGCGGCGGGAAACGGCATTCCCAAAAAGCGGGCATACTCCCAACCCCGTACCACGGTAACGGATACAGTATACCAGAACCCTGTGCAAAATGCAAGGATATTTTTTGCATCCTGCCTTTATTTTTTTACGTACTGGTGCCAGTACAGCTGTACCTCCGGCAGCTTCTTTTTGCGCAGCAGAACTGCGGTGGGGATCAGATACAGCAGCACCGAAAGCAGCATGGATGCATCGTAGCCGCTTACCGCATCGGCCACGGTAGTGGTGCCGTACAGCCCACCGATGAGCATGGACGAAATATCCATGGCACCGTGCAGGAATACCGTCACCCACAAATTGCCGGTGCGGAAGTAGATCGCCGCAAAAAGAGTGCCCAGCGATGCTGCAAACACGCACTGCATCAGCACACCGAAGGGTGCCGAACTGAGGATATTGGTCAGGTGCGCCGCACCAAACAGCACACCGGACAAAAGGCAGGCCTTCCACACACCGGCGCGGCTGGTGCCAAAGTGCTCCAGCAGGGTCTGGGCAATGACACCGCGGAAGATGAATTCCTCGGCCACACCCACCATGGCCATGCTGACAAGGAAGGTGCAGATGCGTGCCGCAGGCTGCAGCACGCCGTTCTCCGGCCGACCCAGCACCAGCGAACCAAAGGCATTGTAGCCAATGAACACCAGCGGGTACATGCCCACCAGCAGGCCATTGAAAAAGCCGCTGCCGCGGCGGCGCAGCAGCCCGGCACGGTCTGTCCGTACCAGAAACAGCACCGCCACCATGGCCCCCACCAGCTCCTGCAGAGTGCTGTAGAGGTATGTATCAATGGACGCAAAATCCGTCCGGAAAAGAACCAATGCAATGGTAAAGACCAGATCTGTTACAAACAGGCTTGCCAGAAAAATCACTTCTGCCAGAACGCAGAATAAGATCGGGTGCGCTTTGCGCAGTCGTTTGAGCATGGGATACCCTCCTGAATCGTTGATGGTACTATTCTAGCACACTTTACCTTAAAACGATATAGCACACGCAAAAAAGGCAGTTTTCCCTTCTGCTGTGCGGCAAAGCGTTCACTTTTTCAAAACAAAGATCTGTTCAAACTCCTGCGTTGCCAGCAGCGAAACATCCTCATAGCCGCCCTGTCGGGCAACGTTCCACGCAGTTTCCATGTTCTGGGCCGTGATCTGCTCCACCTGTTCTGCCGTCACGAACTGCCACAGCCCCCGGCCTCCAATGAACAGCACAAGCGTATCATTTTCGCCGGTGTTATACTGAACCAGCAGCTCACTGGAATCGTCCGGCACCACACAGACCTCCTGAAATTTGAGAAGCTCCTGCACGCCGGAAGTGAAACTGCCAAGGTCCCCGGTAATATCCACGCAGGCGGCCTGACTGTATTGTTCCAGTTCTTTGTCTATCTTATAAGTACCGCTGTACATGCGCTCCGGCTCGATCACAAATGCAAGCACGACCATTGCAAGGCACACGATCTGCAGAATGCGCTTTCTGGTGCCTGCACACAGCGTATCCAGAATGGAGAAAAGACCGCAGCCACAAAACAGCGCTTCCAGCGGCTGCAGATGGTACACATACCGCAGCGACTTATACGGCGAGATCACCGCGATAACCAGAAATGCAGCAAGCGCCGGGACCGTGATCAGCTTGACATCCCCGGGGATCAGTGTAGTGCAGCGCAGCCTGCCCGGCAGCCAGCGCTGCCCCAGCTTCGTCAGGACCAGCACGGCCATAATGCCTGCGCCTACAGCAAAACCGACGATGCTCCAGCCGATCAGCTCCAGCGGGCCTTTGGGGTACTGCGCCAGATCCAGCAGATTGTTTGCTGTTGACTCCAGCGAAACCGTATCCTGCGAGTGCAGCTGTGCATACCAGCACGGAAAGGTGAGCAGCATTCCGCCAACGCCCGCAAGCGCCGGAAGCGAAAATGCAGCAGCATTTTTCCATTCGCGCCGGAACATCAGGTAAAGGTCATATGCTGCGCACAGCAGGAAGGCATAGACCACAAAGAAATACTGGGTCATCATGCCAAGATAGATGGTTACACCGATCAGAAGATATTTGGGCACAGACGGCCTGCGAAGAGACTTTGCCACCAGCAGCGCAAGCAGGATCGTCAGCAAGGTCATGAGCATATACATGCGCACCATCGTCACATTCGAGATCATTTCACGGTTGAACGCATACAATGCACAGACGAACAATGCTTTTTTCCAGTCTGCAAACAGCTCTATGCCCAGCGCATACAGCGCTGCCAGCGTGCCGCCCAGCAGCACAAAATTCATCCCCAGACCCGTCCATTTTGTAAAACTGCCCGGAAATAATGAGCACACCGTGTGCAGCAAAAAGTAGAACAGCGGCGGATGAACGTCCTGCGTCTGGTTATAGTAGACCGACGTATAGTCGAACCGTGTGCTTCCCTGCGGGGCAACATAATTCAGAAACTCGCTCTGCGTGAACACTGCCTCCGGCAGCTTGCCGTTTGCCACCTGTTCTCCACCATGGAGCCAGCTTAAAAACGGAACATAACTGCTGTTTGCAAGGCCGTAGGAGTAGATCTCATCCAGAAAGAAACCCTCTTTCCGCACAGCCCACCAGCCGCAAAGGCAGATCAGAACGATCACAAAAAGCGCGACCGCCCGTTTTTTCTTTTTTATTTCCTGCATAGTTTCTGTTTTTCCTCGCTTTTTTGTCCGTTCTGCAGCCAAATATGGCTTTGCTTTTCCAGTATATCATATTTAGAACACAAGTCAAAACTTTTCGGGTTGCAGATCCCGCTGCTCCTAGCAGCATGCACCCTGTTAGACATTCCTAGCCGGTGGGACCCGCGGGCTAAACAAAGCCATACTATGGCTTTGTTTGCGATGCTTCGCACCGCCGCCCTGTTCAAATCCCGCGCGGAGACAAAAAAGAACCAGTACACGAATGTGTTAGCAGCTTGCACCTTGTTAGACATTCCTAGCCGGTGGGACCCGCGGGCTAAACAAAGCCATACTATGGCTTTGTTTGCGATGCTTCGCACCGCCGCCCTGTTCAAATCCCGCGCGGAGACAAAAAAGAACCAGTACACGAATGTGTTAGCAGCTTGCACCTTGTTAGACATTCCTAGCCGGTGGGACCCGCGGGCTAAACAAAGCCATACTATGGCTTTGTTTGCGATGCTTCGCACCGCCGCCCTGTTCAAATCCCGCGCGGAGACAAAAAAGAACCAGTACACGAATGTGTTAGCAGCTTGCACCTTGTTAGACATTCCTAGCCGGTGGGACCCGCGGGCTAAACAAAGCCATACTATGGCTTTGTTTGCGATGCTTCGCACCGCCGCCCTGTTCAAATCCCGCGCGGAGACAAAAAAGAACCAGTACACGAATGTGTACTGGTTCTTTTTGGTCGGAGCAGCGGGATTTGAACCCACGGCCTCCTCGTCCCGAACGAGGCGCGCTACCAACTGCGCTATGCCCCGAAAATACCGCAGCCAGTTGAGACTGCGGTTTTCTTGGTTGGGGATGAGAGAATCGAACTCCCACAAGTAGAGTCAGAGTCTACCGCACTACCACTATGCAAATCCCCATTATTCAGTTCGTCTGCCGCGCCGTGCGCTGCTGACAAGGGATATTATACTCAAAAGGCCCGCGCTTGTCAACCATTTTTTTATTTTTTCTGCAAAAGTTTTCCCGCTGTTCTCCTGCCCGCAGAAATGCACCGTGGAAGCGTGTAAATTTTCTGCGCTTCTCTTGACAGCGGCCCCCATCCGGAATAATCTTATACTATAAACAGGTAGGTCTCCGGGCAGACTGACTTTGAAAGGCAGAACGCGCGGCGCTGAATACCAAATGAAAGAGGGCTTTTGAATGAAAAAACGTGTTGGAATCCTGACCTCCGGCGGCGACTGTCCGGGTCTGAACGCCACCATCCGCGGCGTAGCAAAAGCACTGTATGCCCGCATGGGCGATAATGTGGAGATCATTGGCATCCTGAACGGATACAGCGGCCTGATCAACGGCGACTACAAGGAGATGTGCGAGGACGATTTCCGCGGCATCCTGACGCTGGGCGGCACCATTCTGGGCACCAAGCGCACCCCCTTTAAAATGATGCGTGTGGTGGAGGACGACAACATCGATAAGGTTGCCGCCATGAAAAAGACCTACAAGGAAGCCAAGCTGGACTGCCTGCTGTGCCTGGGCGGCAATGGCACCCACAAAACCGCAAACCTGCTCTCGCAGGAGGGTCTGAACATCATCGGCCTGCCCAAGACCATTGATAACGATATCTATGGTACCGACGTAACCTTCGGCTTCCACACCGCCGTGGACATTGCCACCGATGTGATCGACCGCATCCACACCACCGCAGGCAGCCACAGCCGCGTGATGTGCATTGAGATCATGGGCAACAAGGCAGGCTGGCTGACGCTGTATTCCGGCATTGCAGGTGGTGCAGATATTATTCTGTTGCCGGAACAGCCCTATGATATCGACCGTGTGTGCTCTGCCGTGGAACGCCGCGCAAAGAAGGGTTCCAACTTCTCCATCATCGCTGTGGCCGAGGGTGCCATCAACTGCGAGGAAGCCGGCATGAAGCGCAAGGAATGGATGGCAAAACGCGCCGAGGCAGGCTTTGGCACCACCGCCACCAACCGCATTGCACAGGCCGTGCAGAAAAAAACCGGCATGGAGACCCGTGTGTGCATCCCGGGCCACATGCAGCGCGGCGGCAGCCCCAGTGCCTACGACCGTGTTCTGGCCACCCAGTTCGGCAGCTATGCCGCAAAGCTGGTGGAGATCGAGCGCTACGGCGTGACCGTTGCCATGGTGAACCGCCATGTCACCGAGAACCGTCTGGCCGACATTGCAGGCAAGACCCGCAACGTGCCGGAGAACTGCGACCTGCTCACCGTCGCCCGCCGCATGGGCATCAGTCTGGGTTGATTACCATTTGAATGCTCTCCGCTTTGCTCTGAGCATTTTTAGCGGAATAATTATTTTTTATTGGGGATTCCTGAAAATCTGCGGATTTTCAGGAATCCCTTTTTCACCGGAAGGGTCCCAACCGGCAGATGCTTCAAACAAACGGAATGCCGTTTTCCGCTGCACCCCCTCCCGTGAAAATGCAGATCCCGGCAGACCGCAGTCTGCCGGGATCTGCTCTATTCAGAAATACTGTTTCCGCTGAAGATGGCCAGAGTGCAACGGTGGCCATTCAAAATCGTCTACCGGACAAATCAAAGGTCCGTCACATCATGCCGGGTGGGCTGGCCTTTTTCAAAGGCAGCTGCGCTTTCCAGCACACCGCGCACCATGCTCTCCACATCCTCGTGGGTGTAGAAAGCCGTGTGGTCGGTCAGGATCACATTGGGCATGCTGCGCAGAGCCGCCAGCTCCGGGTTCGGGATCACATCGCCCATGCGATTATAATAGTACAGGCCGTTCTCATTTTCCAGCACGTCCAGGCCCGCCGCGCCAATCTTGCCGCTTTCCAGCCCGGCGATCAGTGCATCGCTGTCGATCAGCTTGCCGCGGGCGGTGTTGATGATGGTCACGCCCGGCTTCATGCTCTCAATTGCTTTGGTGTCGATGAGATGGTGATTCTCCTCCGTAGCGTTGGTGTGCAGAGTGATGACATCGCTTTCCGCCAGCAAGGTCTCCAGCGGCACATACTCGGCGATCTTCTTTACCTCGTCGTTGGGGTACAGGTCGTAGGCCAGCAGGCGGCAGCCAAAGCCGGACAGATGCTGCAGCACCGTGCGGCCAATGCGGCCCGTACCGATCACACCCACAGTGCAGTTGGAAATATCGCGGCCGATTTTTCCCTGCAGGGAGTAGTCCTGCGCTTCGCCGCGCTTGAGGATGTGCCCTGCCTTGCGCAGGCTCATCAGCATCAGCATAATGGCAAAGTTTGCAACGCCGTTTGGCGGATAATCCACATTGGCCACCTTCATGCCCAGTTCCCGGGCCGTCTCGCGGTCTACGTGGTCGTAGCCGATGGAACGGCAGCAGATGGACTTTACGCCCAGCTCGTGAAACCGCTTGACCATAGGCGCGCTCATATCGCAAGGCGTTACCGACACGGCATCATAGCCCTTTGCCAGTTCAGCATTTTCCAGCGTGGGATACTCCTGCGTAGAGCCAAACTCAACATCCAGCTTCGGTGCCAGCCGCTGCGCGATGCCCAGCTCATCGTAGGGGCGCAGGGTGTAAAAAAAGACTTTTGTTGCCATAAAACTTCCCTCCCGGCTTATTTTGTACCTATTGTAGCACGTTCTGCACAGATGGATGCATTTTACTGCGTGAATTTTGTTCATCTTAAAAATGAGGATTCATCTTTCCATATGAATGCGCGCAAAACAGTTGTAAATTGTCGGAAAAGAGGGTATGATAAAGGAACTGAGAAGTATACATCACTAAAATATAGAAGGAGTGTGCCTTATGCGCGCTTATGAACGGCTTTTGAATTATGTCCGGGTGCATACCACCTCGGACGAAAACTCCGGTACGCACCCTTCCGCTGAACGGGAGTTTGACCTTGCCCGCCAGCTGGTGGAGGAGATGAAGGCCCTCGGCATGGAGGATGCCCATGTGGACGAGCACTGCTACGTCTATGGCACCCTGCCTGCCACGCCCGGCTGTGAGGATAAACATGCTCTGGGCCTGATCGCCCACATGGACACTGCCGACGATGCCAGCGGTGAGAATGTGCAGCCCGTTGTGTGGGAAAACTACAACGGCGGCGACGTAACTCTGCCCGCCACCGGCATGGTGATGAAGCCCTCTGTGTTCCCCTTCCTTACTTCCATGAAGGGCGAGACCCTCATCACCTCAGACGGTACCACCCTGCTGGGTGCCGACGATAAGGCCGGTATTGCCGAAATTTTGACCGCTGTTGAGACCATTCAGGAAAAAGGCCTGCCCCATGGCAAGCTGTGTATCGCCTTTACTCCGGATGAAGAGATCGGCGAGGGTGCAGAGCTGTTCGATATTCCGGGCTTCGGTGCCGACTTTGCCTATACGGTGGACGGCGGCGATGCCGGTTCCATTGAGTACGAGAACTTCAACGCCGCTTCCGCCACCGTGACCATCCGCGGCTTCTCGGTGCACCCGGGCACCGCCAAGGACACCATGATCAACGCTTCCAACGTAGCAATGGAGTTCCACGGTGCTCTGCCCGTCACGGCCCGGCCGGAAACCACCGAGGGTCGTCAGGGCTTCTACCACCTGTGCCAGATGTACGGCGATGTGACCACCGCAAAGCTGGGCTACATCCTGCGCGACCACGATGCCGCAAAGCTGCAGTTCAAGAAGGACAACATGCTGGATATTGCCGAATTTTTGAACGGAAAGTACGGCGAAGGCACCGTGACCGTGGAGATCAAGGACAGCTACCGCAACATGCTGGAAAAAATCAAGCCGCATTTCCACTTAGTAGAGACCGCCCGCAAGGCCACCCGCATGGCCGGGCTGGAACCGGAGGAAATTCCGGTGCGCGGCGGCACCGACGGTGCTATGCTGAGCTGGAAAGGCCTGCCCTGCCCCAATCTGGGCACCGGCGGCTTCAATTTCCACGGCGTATGCGAGTGCATCACCGCTGAGCGCATGGACCGCTGCACCGAGATCTTGCTGAACATCATTTCTCTGTACGCAGAGTGATTTTCAGATACTGCAAAACCTTCCGTAATAGAGCAATGCCGGGCAACCTTCGGGCTGCCCGGCATTGCTTTTTTAAAACCATTTTTCGGCAAACAGCCCGGTCAAACGGCAGCAAAAAGCGCCATCTGCAACAAACTGCAACTACGCTCTCGAAGATTTGTGTGATACATCAAATTTTTCTTTCTTTTTTTGGCCAAGCCGTCACTTACCCCCCCGTATAAGTATTGTATAATATCAGATAGACGATTCCCGCAAAGAATGCAGCGTGTTGCCGCAAAGTCTGTACGGGCGGCTGCACAATGCGCCAAAAGAAAGGAATGTTCCTTATGCCTAGACGATTTTCCCTAAAGACCCGGCTTTTGAGCCTGCTGCTCTCAGCTGCCATGGTGCTGATGTTCCTTCCCGCATCCGCTTTTGCGGCTGCCGACAAGCAGGTGCTTGTCGGCGACACATGGCTGGGCAGTGCCAATCGCTCTGTGACTTGCGGCGATGGCACTGCCGAGTATGACCCCGACACCCAGACCCTGACCCTGACGAAGGCCACGATCAACTCTGGCCACGCTGCCGCCATCTGTAATATGACCTATGGCCTTACCATTAAGCTGGTAGGTGAAAACAGCATCAACTCCGACAATCAGCCCGGTATTCTGAGTGTGCAGTCGTGCGGCCTTCTGACCCTGACCGGCGAAGGCAGCCTGAACATCACTGCTGCTAATGGTCATGCTATTTACGTCAACACAGGCAGTCTGCTCGTTAAGGACACCACCGTTAAGGTGTCCAGTAATGTTCTTGCGGTCTACGCCGATTTAGACATCGAGATCAGCAACAGTACCTTTGAATCCGCTAGCACCGACGGCAACGCCATCTGGACGCCCCGCGATTTGACGATCGAGAATTCGAATGTCACCACCAACAGTGCCGGGAACTTTCCCGCCATCTGGTGTGACGGCGATATCACTATCAACGGCGGTCAGCTGAAGTCCACCTGCATCGGTAGCGATGCCCTCGGTGCCGCTGGCACCCTTAGTATCACCAACTGCAACGTGGAAAACAAGGGTGGCTATACTGCACTGTATTCAGGAGGCGAAATGACCCTGACCGGCGGCAGCATTACTGCCGAGGCCGAGCGTAACGCCATTATGAGCAAAAGTGCTATGACCATTACCAACGCTACGGTCAAGGCTACCGCGCAAAAATACAATGCCCTGCGTGCATCCGATGTTATGAAGATCGACAAAGGCAGGGTGGAAGCGACCACCTTTGGTGAGGAGACATACGCGATCCACATGGAGCCTATGGACGATGGCAATAATGGTCGTATGGAGATCGGCGGCGGTGTCGAGCTCTATGTGAACGGTTATAACGGCATCTCTGTCGGCGAGGGAGCCACGATTGAGGACGCTCGCATCGTCATTGATAGCGAGGCCTGCTCTATTGATATGCCGGTCAAGTTTGCAGACGGCTATGACATTGCCCGCGCGCTCGGCGGTGACTCCAAGGAAAATGCGAAACCTTTTGATTGGTACAGCATGAGCCTTGAACCGTACACACCGAATCAGCCCGGCACATTCCCCTATCTGGAGCTGCTCTCCGGTGCCAAGCACACCCTGCGCGTGACCAATGGCACGATCTCGGAGATGAACGGCAAGCAGTACACCGGCAACGAAGCCGAAATCCCCGCTGGCAGCCCCGTGACCCTGACCCTGACTGTGAATGAGGACGCCTTTACCGCAGGCGATGTGTTTAGCAGCTGGACCCTGTCCCCCACGCCCAGAGATCTGCGGATTGATGGAAACGTCATCACCTTCACCATGCCCGCAGAAGATGTTGAGATCAGTGCAACAAGCGATATTCCTCCGGAGCCCACCCCCGATGCGGAAGGCAGCCCGCTGCTCGGTCTTGCTTTGGTCGCTGTCGGCGGCACACTCGTTGGTCTGACCCTCTATGCCGCCCATGAGTTCGGCATCACCCAGACCCTCAGAGAGACCCTGCCCGCAGGTGCAGCCATCCCCGCTAACCGCGGCGAACTGGCTCTGCTGCTGTGGAATGCAGCCGATAAGCCGGAGCCCGAAAAGCAGCCCGCCTTTACCGACGTGTCTGACCTTGAAACTGCCAAGGCAGCACAGTGGGCTATCGAAGCTGGTCTGATGGAAACCGAAAGCAGCGGTAAATTTGCTCCCGCAAAACGCGTTACCCGCCTGAAGGTTTTCAAAACCTGGAAGGCCGCAGGCCACTAAAGCGTTTTACCTTTAGCACCCACCAAAGCCTGACCCCCTGCCCCCGGAGAGCGCCTCCGGGGGCTTTTTGTGTGCAGCAGCGTTTATCCCCTTGTAAAGAGCGCGGTCTGCCTCAGCGGATGGCGGGGCTCGGACAAGCTCCGCAGACGCACCGTCAGTCCCGAAAATCAAAGCATAACCTTTCCTTACCAAAAAACAGGCGGCTGCACAAAGCACTGTGCAGCCGCCTGTTTTCATTTAACCTACGTTGATATGCCCCACCGGCATGATCTTCCGTTTGTTGTCGTCCGGCTTTGCCGTCAGGCTCATGGCCAGCGACACCGGGCCGACACGGCCCATGAACATGACCAGCATATACAGGATCTTTGCGCCCCGGTTCAGCTGAGCGGTAACGCCCACCGAAAGGCCAACTGTGCCAAAGGCAGAGCAGGACTCGAAAATAGCGTCAATGATCGATACCGCCTCCGAAGTGTTGTAGTACACCACCACAGCCGAGCCAACCGCCGCCAGCGCGCCGAGCACGATAATGGTCAAAGCACGATAAACCGTCTTGGACTCGATGTGGTGCTCTGCGATCACACAGTCATCGCGGCCCTGAGCCACGCTGCGAATGGTCAGGATGATGACGGCAAAGGTGGTCACTTTCACACCGCCGCCGGTGGAACCGGGTGCCGCGCCGATGAATTGCAGCACACTCATCAGCAGTTTGGTGATGGGGCCGCAGACCGCAAGGTCGATGGTATTCATGCCCGCAGTACGAGTGGACACCGACTGGAACAGTGCCGCCATCAGCTTACCGGGCACAGAGAGCCCGCCCATACTGGCAGGATTGTTCCACTCCATCAGCGCGATGAGCGCCGCGCCGCCGAGCCACAGGATCACCGAGAAGCTCAGCACCACCTTAGCCTGCAGAGACAAGCGGTGTTTTTTGCGGTACTCGCCGATCTCCACCCATACCATGAAACCCAGACCGCCGGAGATGATCATGAACATCACAACGGCCTGAACATAGTAATTGTTCACATAGGGTGCCAGTGAGGAATACTGGCCGAACCGGCCAAACAGATCAAAGCCCGCGTTACAGAAAGCCGAGATGGCCGTGAACACGCTCACCCAGATGCCTTCCAGCCCGAACTGCGGCACAAAGGCGAACAGCAGCAGCACAATGCCAATGCCTTCAAACAGGCCAGCCAGTCCCACCACGATCTTCAGCACGTCCTTGGCCTGCGCATATCCGTCCGCTGAGACGCTTTCTCCCAGCAGCCGCAGATCGCGGAAGCCCATGCGCCGCCGCATAGCCAGCGCGAAGAAGCTGGTGAGGGTGACCAACCCCAGACCACCCACCTGAATGAGCAGCAGGATCACCGCCTGCCCAAAGTAGGTGAACTGGGTCCAGGTATCCCGCACGATCAGACCAGTAACGCAGGTAGCGCTTGTAGCGGTGAACATGGCATCCAGTACATCCAGCCGCCCGTGCTTGCTGGCAACAGGCAGGCTGAGCAGAAAGGTGCCCAGCGCGATCACGATGACAAAGCTCGCACAGATGATCTGCGTAGGCGTATACATCCCCTTGCGCTTGCCCGCCGGGCGGTAAAACAGCTTTTTCCCTTTTGCCTTTTCCATAAGTTCCTCCGCACGCGGCAAAGCCTGCCGCGGCTATTTTCATTTCCTCTATAGCATACACCATTTTGCCCTCCGGTTCAACTTGATTTTATCCGCAAAATGCTGTATTATAATAGGGCATTCGTCTCCGTAGCTCAGATGGATAGAGCGCAAGCCTCCTAAGAATTCGGTCAACCTGATACCTTGGGTGCAGAAGTGATTGCTCTATTCAAAAGCAAAACCGAGAATCACGGTTTTCTCAACAAATTTTGATGCAACAAGTTTAACACCGTTCCGGTTGCAACGCAGTCGGTCACTTCGGTGTGAAAATCATTCTGCATATTCGTTTCCAAACGCGTTGAATTTCAAAAAATCAACGATAATACATAATATGCCTCAGTAGCTTAGCTGGATAAAGCGCCTCCCTCCTAAGGAGGAGACCGCAGGTTCGAATCCTGTCTGGGGTATCCCTTTATGAAAATGCGAAGGTCATTTTTCCATGTGAAAGACGATCTTCGCATTTTTCATTTTGAACCTATCACCAAAATTAGCCAGCTAATGCCATTAGCAGAATTTTCGGTTCCAGCTAATAAAATCAGGTTCCCAGCTAATGAAGCCCCATAAAGCACCTTTTGAACTCTGTTTTCCGGCTCTCTGCTAAAATTGGTAGCCGCTTTCCTGTAAATCCATGTAAATACAAGATAATTTGTGTAAATCTATTTTCCACATTCCTGCCCGAAACCGTGTGAAACACTTTTCTCCATACATAGCGCGTTCACTCGCTGTTCTCTCGGAACAGAAAGAGGAACGCGCTTTTTTATTTTCGGGCTGAACTTCCCGAATCCGTCAAAGGAGGGTTTACCGATGAAAAAAGTTCTGACCGTCACGATGGACGGTATCCGCTACCATGCTTCCCGCCCGGCAGATTGCCGGCACTGCTTCTTCTGGAAGAACCGAAAGAAGGGCTGCGTTCTCGGCAAAGAGAACTGCTACTATCTGATCGAGCCGCCCAAAGGCCCCAGCAAGTGCGAAGGGTGCCCCTACAAGCGGGCAAAGCCCTGTGTGCTGGTTCCCTGCTACAAAGACCTGATGGCACCGCTGGAGAAACGAGGTGATGCCAAGTGAGCCACAAGCGAAACGAAGCCCTGCGCCATGTTCAGCACTCCATGCACCATGTGATCGCTGCTGGCGAAGGTTCTGACCGTGCCCCGGACAGCTGCAAGCTGTGTCCGTACTATCGGCCTGATTTCAAATTCCGCACCTGCCTGTATGCCCACTGCCCTTATAAGAAGCAGGTCAATGTATTCCGTTCCACACCTGAAAAATGGGATATGCCGCAAAAAACGCCCAGACCACGCAGGCCGTGGAGTTCAACGGCAGCTCCGAGGACCTGA
>ERZ791737.209-NODE-209-length-70135-cov-98.310003_pt1 | contig 70135 bp, 53 predicted proteins | sample MGYA00510042_ERZ791737 | MGnify/ENA primary metagenome ERZ791737 (study PRJEB30046, sample SAMN00791965) | human gut metagenome | study: EMG produced TPA metagenomics assembly of the A metagenome-wide association study of gut microbiota in type 2... | reverse complement strand
CGAAAGATTTTTAACTTTATTTCAATGTTAATGGGCTTAGCCTGACGGCTATGGGGGTTTGCCCGCCCGAAAACACTGTACTTTATGTCTTCGGGCAGGCAAACCCTGCCCCTACGGGTGTATAACTTGGTAGTTACATTAATATCTTGCCCCTACCAGTGATAAAGTATCGATTATTTCTCTACCTCTTTTCCCATTTCCTTCCAGCCTTCAATCCCTTTATCCAGATTATAAACCTTATAACCTTTCTCCGCCAAAATCTTGGCAGCATTGCGGCTACGTCTTCCGCTTTTGCAATATACTGCTACGGGACGGTCTTTCTGAAGAATTTCTTCCGCATCGGCGGCAAAGTTTGCATCTAAGGCATTGATATTGATACTGCTAGGAATATGCCCGTCCGAATACTCTACTACTGTGCGCACATCTACCAACTGGATGTTATTGTCCTGTATCAGTTCCTCAAACCGGTCACAAGACAGGTTCTTGAACTTGTCCTCTTTCTTGGTACATGCCATCATGGCAAGTGAAAAGATACAGATGAAAAATATGAAATAGATAAATTTAATCATGGTCTTTTTTGCTTTTAATAAGTAAATGTACGGCTAATCATTCCTTCCTTGTAAGTATTGATGTTGAACACAATCTTGTCCCCCTTGCGCAAGGTATTGGCGTATGCCCACAGGGGGATAGATAGGTAGACTTTGCGGTCAAAACCCTCGATGTCATTGTTCCTGTCATGGTAGAGGGTGAGGTACAAAGTTTGTTCTCCATCCTTGTTCTCCAGTTTGTTTTCTATGAAGTGATAGCCGTGCGATTGGTCTTTTACCTTGACCAGCAGGATCATATTCAGATAGTTCCCTCCGCGCCAAAGGCTTTGAATGGCTACCGGGTCGGTCTTTAACTCCTTGAATTTTTCTTCCGGCAGGGGGATGGGAGAGATAACCAGCTGGGTGTTATAGAGCATGGCGGTTTTCTCCGTAGTGTCGGAATCGGTGAGTGGGGCATACATGGTGACTGTGCGGTAGGTGGTGTCGGGAACCAGCCCGTCCAGTCCGGCACGGGCTTGTATGTTCCATTCGGTACCCTCATCCGTTATCAGGTAGCGTCCTGTCCCGGTGTCGTCTGTTTTCAGGTCGATCATGTCTGTCAATACGTTGGGGTAGACGTAATCGTCGTCACTGCATGAGGACAGCAACAGGGGGAGGAGGAAGGATAGGATGACTAGTTTCTTCATGATTATTCGTTTTATCCTTTTGCCGCTTTTAAATAATTAATCAGCGGATTGGCATACATAGTCAATAGAGCATGGCGCAGGAAGGCTACATCCTTATTCGGTATCTCTATTTTTGCTATCTGCTGATCCAGATATTTCTCAAAATGCTCCTTTTCTTCTTCGCTATATTCGGCGGTGAAGCGGTTGTCATTCATCAACAAATCACATGCCACGTAGTTGCAGGCATATAGGCGATAGTTGCTATGGATATGGCGGTCTATTGTTTCAGATATGGCGGTGAACAACTCACATTTGGGCAAGTTGCGTTCCCGCAATGCATCCAGTTCGTGATTCAGGCAGGCAGCGGTTTGGAAGTGGATTCGGCCTTTGTAACCATAGAGCCCGGTCTGCATACTTATCAAGTCGTCTTTGGGGCTTTTCTGGAAGTTGGCATCGTCGCGTTTCTGTTGCAACTCGCTGGCTTTCAGATAGTCGCACGGGTCATACTCATAGGAGATGGCAAGGGGGACAATGTTCAGTTCTTTCAAGCTGTCTATCACGTCGCCTTCACCTCCGATAGCCATCATTTTCAGCACGCTGTCCTGGGTGCGGTCGTTAGAGTCCTTGGCGCGTCCCTGGCGCTGGGCTATCCACAGGTTCTCGTGCTTCTGGGTGATGGCGAAGTGCATATAGCGTGACATTAGTGCCGATGCTTCCAGCTTTTGGCGCATACTCAGTCCGCGTTTTACGATAAAGGATTTGTTGACACGTACCAGTTTTTGAATCCAGGGATAGATCAGCAGGTTATCTCCGATGGCTATCTCTACGGTGTTCATGTCTTTGTCTATCAGCAGGATAGACAGGAAGGCAGAATCCAGAATAATGTCACGGTGATTGGAGATGAATGTGTAGTTCTTTGTCTTTTGCTCCGTCAGGGCAGAACAGTCGAAGGTCAGTCCATTGGCGGTTTTCTTCACCAAATCCCATAGCAGTCCATAAAAGAAAGTCTTTTGGTACTCCAGGTTCGTTTTACACTGGCGCATTTTCATGGCAAGAGCCTCGAAGGGAACGTCAGGTATCACAGACTCTACCACTGCCCGGAAAGCGGGGTCAGCGATCAATTCTTCACAGATTTGCGGCAGCTCCTCGGGAGCGTAAGGGCGAATCTCGTTAAATTCTGCTGGTATGTTCATATGTTTATAGTGGTTAGTGGTTAGTGGTCAGTGGTTAGTGAGAGGTGGATGGCAACTTTATGCGGCAGCCATTAACCATTTATCACTAACCGCTCATCACTAAAATTTGTTTTCTATAATATCGGTCATCACGTCTTTTATATCCAGTCCTGCGGCACGCACCTGTTGCGGAATGAAGCTGGTGGCTGTCATACCCGGAGTCGTGTTGATTTCCATCAGGTTCACTTTCCCTCCTTCGGTTATGATATAGTCTATGCGGATAATCCCCGAGCATCCCAATATATCATAAATGGCGGAGGTGAGCAGACGCACGCGCTCGGCTGTTTCTTCGGGCAGGCGGGCAGGGGTAATTTCTTGTGATTCACCGTTGTACTTGGCGCCATAATCAAAGAATTCGTTGGCGCTCACTACTTCGGTGATGGGGAATACCACTTCCTTGTCCCTCGTCTTATAACAACCGCAGGTGATTTCTGTTCCCTGCATAAAGGCTTCTATCATCACTTCATCGCCTTCGCCGAAAGCCTTGTCAATAGCAGGCTGTATTTCTTCCTTGGTCTTCACCTTGGTCACGCCAAAGCTGGAACCGCCGGCATTGGGCTTGATGAAACAGGGCAGTCCCACTTTGCTGATCACTTCTTCATCGGTAATCTCAAATCCGAGGCGCAGGACGAGTGATTCGGCTACCCGGATGCCGAAACCTTTCAGATATTGGTTGCAGGTGAACTTGTTGAAGGTCATGGCCGAAACCAGTACGTTACAACTGGAATAAGGAATGTCCAGCAAGTCGAAGTATCCTTGCAGGATGCCGTTTTCGCCCGGAGTGCCGTGAATGGTGATGTAGGCAAAGTCAAAGAGCTTCTTTTCACCGCCTTCCACAAAACTGAAGTCATTGCGGTCTATCGGTGTTTTGCTTCCGTCGGGCAATACTACTTCCCAGCGGTGTCCTTCCATCTCTACTATATATAGGTTATAACGCTCTTTATCCATGAAAGAGTAAATGCCCTGCGCACTGCGCAGAGAAACGGGGAGTTCGCTGGAATCCCCTCCGGCTACTATTGCAATCGTACGTTTCATTGTTCTTCTCTGTTACTGATGTAGTTTCTCCACTTGTCTATCAGGTTTGTCATGTCCTCGGGCAGGGGGGAGGTGAAGAACATCTCTTTGCCTGTGCGGGGGTGGACAAAGCCCAGCGTCATAGCGTGAAGCGCCTGGCGGGGGCAGGTCTCGAAACAGTTGTTTACGAATTGTTTGTATTTACTAAAATGAGTTCCTTTCAGTATTTCGTGTCCGCCATAGCGCTCGTCGTTAAACAGGGTGTGGCCTATGTGCTTCATGTGGACACGTATTTGGTGGGTGCGTCCCGTTTCCAGTACACATTCCACCAGAGTGACGTAGCCTAGACGTTCCAGTACGCGATAGTGGGTTACGGCGTGCTTTCCCTGGGTGGGGTCGCTCAGTACTGCCATCTGCATACGGTCTTTGGGGTTGCGTCCTATGTTGCCCTCTATGGTTCCTTCGTTGTTTTCTACAATGCCCCATACCAGTGCGTTGTATTTTCGCTTGGTGGTTTTGTTATAGAATTGAAGTCCCAGGTGGGTTTTGGCATCGGGTGTCTTGGCTATCAGCAGCAAGCCCGATGTATCTTTGTCTATACGGTGTACCAGTCCCACTTGCGGGTCGTTGGGGTCGTATTTGGGATTATCTTTCAGATGCCAGGCTATGGCGTTTACCAAGGTGCCGTGATAGTTCCCGCAACCGGGATGCACTACCAGTCCGGCAGGTTTGTTTATCACCATCAGGTCATCGTCTTCATAGACCACGTCCAGCGGAATATCTTCGGGTATAATATCGTTGTCATAGCGCGGGCGGTCCATCATTACCGTCAGCACATCGCAAGGTTTCACTTTATAGCTGCTTTTCACCGGTTTGCCGTTTGCCATAACCAGTCCGGCATCGGCAGCCTTCTGGATGCGGTTGCGCGAGGAGTTGACCAATCGCTCAAACAAGTATTTGTCTACGCGTACTTGTGACTGGCCTTTGTCTACCACTACACGGAAGTGTTCATATAGTTCGGCGGGATTTTCCACCATCGGTTCCACGTCGTCCAGTGTATCGTCTATTTCATCCACATAATCTTCTGTCATCATCACGGGAATTTTATGAAGGTTTAGAACCAGGATTCGTCTACCACGGGAGTATCATCGCCTGTTGTGCCGGATACTTCTTCGGTCATGGTGGAGTCTTCGGGCATTGTATCGTTGCCATTGCCCACGCACAGAGTCAATACAGCTTCGTGCGGAACTTTTTCTCCGGCCTGCAAGGTGCGTCCGCGATACTTGATGCTGTACACCCAGTCTTTCTCACCGCTGATGTATTCGGGATCGGTTACTTTGAAGCCCAAGGCGCGCAGCTTGGCTTCCGCCTGGCGCAGGGAGCTGTTGTCCATAATATCGGGCACGGCTACCTGTGGGGCACTGTCGGCATTGATGGTGAGGTACACCGTTCTTCCTTCCTTTACCTTGGAACCTCCTGCCGGATTTTGTTCCAGAATGGCACCGGGAGGAATCCCTTTTACATAACTGGAGTCTATAACGATGGATTTCAGTGACTGCTTGTCAAGTTCATTTTCTGCCAGGCGCAGGTTCATTCCTTTTACGTTGGGCACTACCACAGCCTCGCCGTGGCGGGTATAGCTGTCCAGCCATTGAAGCGTGCCCAGTGCCACCGCTATGACGATCACTATCATGGCTACCAGGTTGAGCCAGAAGAAGCGGTTATTCCTGAAGGAAAAGAATTCTTTGAATGTTACCATACTTAACTAAATTATTTCGGGTCAAAGATACGATAAATTCATTTCTGTTCCTACATTTAGGTTCGAATATCATATACTTTTTGTACCTTTGCACCCCGAAAAAAGAACCTATTCCGTATCAGGGTAAACAAAATAAGGTAAAAAGATGATAAACGAGACTACAAACGAACAAGAAGTACTGTTACTGCGCCGTAAACTGGACCTGTTGCTACGCACCGGAAAACTGTTGATGGAAAGTGCGGCAGACACCAACCGGATTGAGCGAAACATGAAGCGCGTTGCCGCTTATCTGGGCATCCCCGAAGAAAAATTGCATATTGACATCAGGTGGACCATGCTGATGGTGAATGTGAGTGATGAGAAACATTCTTTCTCCAAATTCCAGAAGTGTGAGAAACACGGCATCAATATGGAGGCTATTTCTAAAATCAGCAAACTGTCGTGGCGTGCCATAGAGCAGGATTATTCCTTGGATAAATATGAAGAAGAACTGGAAAAGATTGCCCATCAGAAACGTAACTATACTCCTTATATTGTAGCCATCTGTACGGGTTTTGCCTGTGGCGGATTCTGCAAGTTGTTTGGCGGCGACTGGATTGCCTTCCTCATTACGGCTATCTGCACTTTTGTGGGATTCCGTACGCGTGCCCGTTGCATAGAGTTCGGCATTAATGTATATATGAGTATTGCCATTTCTGCATTTATATGTACATGCCTGGCTTATGGCTTTTCATTCTCGGGCTGGTCTTCCACTCCTTACCATCCGTTGCTGGCGTGTACGCTATACATTGTTCCGGGTGTCCCTCTGATTAATTTTGTGGATGACATGATTGACAACCACTTGTTGGTGGGCATTACGCGTGCCGCCAATACGGCGATGATGGTGGCGGGAATGGCATTCGGTATTGCCTTTGCTTTAAGGCTGCTGGTGATGAATGATGTCACCATCGACCAGAAATTCAGTGAGTTGAGCATGGTTCCGCATGATGCTTACTGGGTATATGCCATTGCGGCGGCTATTGCAGCTATGGGATTTGCCACTATCTTTAATGTACAGCGGCGCTTGTTGTGGGTGGTGGCTGTAGGTGGTATTCTTGCGGTGTGCACCCGTAACTTCGTGAATTTCGAGTTGGGATATGGCCCGGTCATCGGTTCGTTTATGGGTAGCTTTGTGGTGAGCCTTGTTGCCGTGAAAGCGGTTCACTGGTTCCATGTTCCCAATCATGTGCTGACTATTCCCTCGGTTATCCCGATGGTTCCCGGTGTGTTGATGTATCGCTCCTTGTTGTCGCTCATCAATATGCGCGGTGTGGTGGGAGAGGTGACGCTTGCTTTCTCCAACGGTATCAATTCGGCACTCATTATATTCTGCATTGCGTTGGGAGTTGCTATCCCCAATATCTTTGCCCGTCGCTACATAGCCAAGGATCGCCAGCGTTTTCTGACCCAGATGCTTGCTGAACGCAGGGCACGCGGCAAGTTTATTGAGTGGTAACAGGCGGATGTTCCCGGTATTGGGTAGGCGAACATCCTGTATATTGCTTGAATACAGTACTGAAATATCTGGCGGTTGAGAACCCTGTTTGATCCGCTATTTCGTTAACGCTAAGTTCCGTATGGATGATGAGCCAAATGGCTTTCTCCATACGGATTTTTGTTATGTAGTCGTTGGCGCCCATATCCGTCAGTGCTTTCAGCTTGTTGTACAGGGAGGCGCGACTGATGCCTATCTCGCTGCAAATGAACGGGATGCCCATTTGCTCGTTATCCAGATGGTCGGTGATTACTTTGTTCAGCCGGTTCAGGAAATCTTCATCGGCAGAGCTGAATGTGCTTTCTTCGGGATGGGGCAGCGGTCCTGCCTTGGCATAGCGGGTGCGCATCCGTTCCCGGTTGCCCAACTGGCTGCGGATGATGGCATATAGCATACTCACTTCAAACGGTTTGGTGAGGTAGGCATCGGCTCCGTTTTTGTAGCCATACAGGCGGCTTTCCTCATCATCGCGGGCGGTGAGCAAAATAACGGGAGTGTGGCTGACGTCCAGGTTCTCCTTTATCTGTTTACACAGCTCGTATCCATTCATTCGGGGCATCTGTATGTCGCTCACGATGATGCTTGGCTTCATTTCCAGGCACAGGCGTAAGGCTTCTTCGCCATCGGCAGCTACCCATATCTCTTTGAAGTTCTCTTTCATTGCGGATGCCAGATAGTCTGTCAAGTCCTTGTTGTCGTCCACAATCAGTAGGGTTTGTGACTTGGTATCGGCGTTTTCATCCTCTTTTTCGGTAATGTCTTCGGAACCTTGGGTGGGGGCAAGAAGTTCGTTCAGGTACTCTTGCGGGCGCAGGGTGATGTTGCCCGGCTGTATATCCGCCGGCAGTTCAAACCAGAAAGTAGCCCCTGTGTCACCATTGTCATAGGCTCCGATGCCGCCGCCGTGTTGTTCGGCAAGTATCTTGGAATAAGATAACCCGATACCTGTGCCGGGACGGCTGTTGTTCCCTTGGTAGAAGCGGACAAAGAGGTTGTTTATATCTACATCTTTCAGCCCCGGTCCTTGGTCGGAGATGGAGATGCGCACTTTGGCCTTATCTTCGCTCAGGTGTACGGAAACTGTGATTGTACTGTTGTCAGGGCTGTATTTCAATGCATTTATCAACAGGTTTGTCAGGATAGTGGTACATTTCTCTTTGTCAAAGCAGAGGGTTTGTACATCGGGATAGGGCTTATAGGCAAGGACGATTCCTCTCGCGGCAGCCTCCGGCTTAAAGTCGGAGATAAGTTGTTCCGCCCATTCGTCCAAAGCGATATTTTCGGCGTGCAGGGTACTTTGTCCTACTTCCATTTTGCGGACATTCAGCACGGTGTTCAGAATGTTTTTCATCCGTTCCGATTGTTTACAGATGCTTTGTATCAAGGGATAATCCGCATTGTCTGCCGAGAGCCGTTCCATGAGTTGTTTCAGTGGGGCATGGATCAGCGTAAGAGGGGTGCGCAGTTCGTGGCTGATGTTGATCAGGAAGCGTACTTTCTCCTCATACACCTGTTGTTCGTGTTCTTTCATTGCCCATTTCAGCTTGTTTTCCTTATTGCGCAGCAACACCATGAAGGCAATAATGATACCGGCAAAGATGAACAAGGTGCAGCACAGCATAAACCAGCCCGATTTGTACCAGGGCGGCAGTACCACCAAGGTAAGTATCTCACTGTCTGCCGTCCAGTCGCCGTTGCGGGTGCTGCAAGCGGCTTTCACCCGGTAAGTGCCGGATGGAAGACTGTTCAGGGTTATTTCCGGCAGGTAAGAATAGATAGCTTGCTCGTTCAGTCCGGTGATGGTGTAGCGATACATCGGCTTGCGGAAAATGTCCTTGTCGCGGGTAATGATCTTGATAATGATCGGCTTGCTCTTTTCATTGATGGTGAGCCGGTTTTCATTTGAGATATGGTCATTTACGCGCTCGCCGCTCACCAGTATGTCTGCCAGCCGCAGGGTGGGGAGTACTATGGTTTCTTCGGGCAGTTGGCGGTTGATGTACAGCAATCCGTTTACGCCTCCCATATATACATCGCCTTCCGGGGACAGCAATCGGGGCTTTTCCAGGTATTCGTTCTGTATCACTCCGTCCGGCTCGCCGAAAAGGATGAATTTCTTTTCTTTAATCAAGTGGGCGAACAGTTTTCCTTCCGTGCCTATCCATACCCGTCCCTTCCGGTCGCATATCAGTGAACTAATTTCGTTTATCAGCGTATTGGGGACAATGGTGTATTGTTTGTTATGCGGATCATAATTGCTCAGTCCGTAGTTGCTTCCTATCCAGAAGATTCCCTGTTCGTCGCGGGAGATGGAGTTGAATATGGTGTCGCCTTTGCCGGTATATACCAGTTCCAATTCATGGCGGCGGGCATTGACCCGGTAAATGTGTTCCAGATCGTACATATAGCAATCCTCGCCTTCATGGCCTATCGGCAGCAAGGTTCCGATTATTTCGTTTATTCCCTTCCCATAGGTGATAGGGGTGAATTGTTTCTTGCCGATGTGGTAACTATAAGGAGTTCCTGAGAGCAACAAGATGGTTTCGGGGGTATTCTGATAGACATTTACCGTCTTTCCCCGGTGGCATAGGGCATTGTTTATGCTGTCATTGATAATAATGAGCGGTTGGTAACTGTGGGTTGTCTTATGAAAGGTGAACAGCCCTTTGCTGAATAGGGAAACCAGCAGATGATCCCTGTCCATGCCGGTAATGGAAGCTACTTTGTCTTCCCATGTAGAGAGAATATGTTGGAACTTCCCGGTAGCAGGATCGAAACGGTTGATGCCGCCTCCGTCCGTGCCTATCCATATTTGGGCGTCGCTGCCCTGGTAGATGGATAAGATGGTCTTTTCACTCAGTCCGTAACTTTGTCCGGGCAGGGCGTCTGGGTAGGTTTTCATGCCTGCTTCCTTGATGTTGATCACACCGTTGCGCACGCTTCCTGCCCACATATTATTGTTCTTGTCCCGATAGAGGCAGAGGATGGAATTGGCAGGTAGCGAATAGAGATCGCCGGGAATGTGCTGAAAGGTGGTTATCTTGCCGTTTTCCGGATTCAGAATGCTGATACCTGCTCCGTCCGTACCCATCCATATCTGTCCGTTATGCTCCGCCAAAGAGAGTATGACGTTGGTTTTCAGTGCAGAGTTCTGCGTGGTATAGGAGTGCAGCAGTGTGCCGTTGCGGTCATAGCATTTCACGCCTTGGTAGTAATGGGAAATCCATACATTGCCTTTATGGTCCAGCAGCAGGGAAATAACTTCTTCGCTGTTGAAGGGAACGGGACGCGCCTTTCCCGTAGCGACATCAATAAACAGGGCTTTTGTCCATCGGTTAGTTGCCAGCAGGGTATTTTCATCCCATTGATAGAGGTTGGAAATGTTGTACTTGCTGTTAGGAGTCAGTATATGGGAGAGCTGTATGGTATGGTCTTCATAACAGTACTTGTACAGACTGCCTCTACCTCCGAAAATCACTCCGTCTTTCCACAGGCAAATGGAGTTGGCTATCACAGGATTATTGTCTTTATCCCTCACCAGTACGAACTCGTCCTCTACATCTTTATAGCGGAACACCCCTTTTTCTGTGATTGCCCAAATGTTATGTTCTTTGTCTTCCAGCAGATGGGTGACGTTTCCGCGGAGATACCTTTTCAGGTCGTAGCCGTCAAAACGCCCGATGCCCGAGCGTGTGCCTATCCATACATAGCCTTTTTCCGGGCTCACTTCCAGGCAGCGCACCATAGAAGACAACCCGTTCTGGGTGGGAATCTGCTGAAAGAAATATTGTTTGGCTTCTGATGCGCCGGTAGCGATCAGGGCAAATAAGACAAACAAAAGCAAGATACGTATATGCAGGGCAGATGTTTTCATTGTTTCTTCAAGGTTTGATGACAAAAATAGCTTTTTGTCTTGAATCACACAACAAAAAGAAGCACGAATCTCTGGGCTATAACAAAGAAAAAGGATTTCCCAAATGGAAAATCCTTTTTCAAAACTATAAGTTTACTCTATTAATTTCTGGGTAAAGCTTCTTTTACTACCATGGGACGGCCTGCATATTCTGCACCGTTCAACTGGTTGATAGCATTTGCCGCTTCTGAATCTTCCGGCATTTCAATGAAAGCGAAACCTTTCGATCTTCTTGTGTCGCGGTCTACAATAAGTTTAACTGAGTTAACAGTTCCATACTCTTCCATTACTTCTCTTAAATCTGCTTCCTTAACGTTGTAGTTAAGGTTTCCAACATACATATTCATAAATATCAATATAAAAAAATTAATAATTCCGACAACAAAGTTTTAGGAAGTTCTAAGTCAGAAATGAATATACTCAATGTGGATAACTGAGGAGATGCATGTGAGAATAAAACCAGAATAAATCTCTTATTGTTCGTTGGGACAAAGTAACGCCTTTATTTCGGATAATGCACCATGTTTGTATGCTTTCCGTGCTTTATATATCCTTTATTGTCATAAAAGACCAATAATTAACATTGCAGGATGCTTTTAGGGGTGGCTTTTTGGCAATATATCTTTGGCGGTTATAGATTTTTCATCTACTTTTGCTCCTGTCGATGGGTATGGTTTATCAGTTGGCTTATAGAATATTAGCAACTTTAATGGCGCACGCACATGGAAATGCACGAACAACAGGATGTAGTAAAAGTAGAATTCAATTATTCACCTCTCATAAATTTCTCGATGCAGCAGAACCGGGTTGGGGTGATTCAGCAGTTATCTATCAGGAACATGAAGCAGGAGGCACTGAAAGATGTCAGGGTTATTCTGACCGCAGAACCTGCTTTCGGCGAATGTGCGCCTGTTGCCATAGAACAGATCCCTTCTGGCATAAACGGGCAGGCGGTGCGTGTGGATTCGCTTCGTTTGCAGTTGTCGGCTACCTACTTTGCGCAACTCACTGAACGGATGGCAGGAAACTTCTTCCTTGAGGTAACCGCCGGAGGCGCTTCCATCTTCAAGCAATCCTATCCCATTGATATTCTGGCATATGACCAGTGGGGAGGTCTCAATGTATATCCCGAGATGCTTGCCGCTTTCATTACGCCTAACCATAGTGCACTGGCACCTATTATAAAGAGAGCCGCCTTGATTTTGGAACAGTGGACGGGCAGCCCTTCGCTGGACGAGTACCAGAGCCGCAACCCGGACCGTGTGCGGAAGCAGATGGCAGCCATCTATGCCGCCCTCTCCGAACAGAACATTATTTATAGCACCGTTCCCCCCAGCTTTGAGGAATCCGGGCAAAGAATCCGCCTGGCGGATACCGTCCTTGCCCAGAAACTGGCTACCTGCCTGGATATGGCGTTGCTATATGCCTCCTGCCTGGAAGCGGTAGGCATCCATCCCCTGCTGGTAGTTACCCGGGGACATGCCTTTGCCGGTGGCTGGCTGGTTCCCGAAACCTTTCCGGACAATGTGACCGATGATGTATCCCTGCTCACCAAGCGGACGGCAGAAGGGGTGTATGACATTGCCTTGGTGGAAACCACTTCCATAAATATGGGGAGCAATACCGATTTCGATACCGCCGTGAAAATGGCAGACGGCGCCTTGGCGGATGCTGCCGGCTTTATACTGGCGCTGGATGTGAAGCGGGCACGTTTCTCGGGCATCCGTCCCATTCCCCAACGCGTGCGGAAAGGGCAGTATTGGGAAATAGAAGAAGAACCGCAGGCAGCCACGGACACTTTGCAGTCTGCCCCCCAAAGTATCAATCCTTATGATTTATCCACTCTCAATACCGAAGTTGTTCTCACCAAGCAACTGCTGTGGGAACGCCGCCTGCTGGATCTCAGTTTGCGGAATAACCTGTTGAACATCCGCATTACCAAGAACACTCTGCAACTGATCCCTACCGACCTTGCCGGCCTGGAAGACTTTCTGGCGGCCGGTGATGAATTTCAGATCCTGCACAAACCTTCCGATTGGGAGAATCCGCTCTATAACTTCGGCCTTTACCAGTCCGTACCCGCTTCCGATTCTATCATCGGGTTTGTAAACTCCGAACTGTCACAGAAGCGGTTGCGTTCTTACCTCACGGAGCAGGAATTGGCCAAATCCCTGACACACCTGTATCGTTCCTCGCGCACCTCTATGGAAGAAAATGGAGCCAATACCCTCTACCTGGCGCTCGGACTCTTGAAATGGTATGAGACTCCTGCCAGTGAACGCCCCCGCTATGCGCCTATCTTGCTGCTTCCGGTGGAAATTATCCGTAAATCGGCGGCAAAAGGTTTCGTGATCCGTTCCCGCGAGGAGGAGGCGATGATGAACATCACCTTGTTGGAGATGCTTCGCCAGAACTTCGGCATCACGGTGCAGGGATTGGAACCGCTTCCCACGGACGAAAGCGGGGTGAACGTCAAACTCATTTATTCCATCATCAGGAACAGCATCAAGAACCAACGGAAATGGGATGTGGAGGAACAGGCCATTCTTGGAATCTTCTCGTTCAACAAGTTTATTATGTGGAATGACATCCACAATAATTCCCATAAACTGGCAAAGAACAAAATAGTTTCCAGCCTGATAAACGGCAAGATAGAATGGGAGGCGGAAGTGATGTCGGCGGATGCTACCGCACTGGATAAACAACTGTCTCCTGCCGAACTGGTGCTGCCCATCAGTGCGGATTCCTCGCAACTGGAAGCCATTTATGAAGCGGTAAACGATAAGACCTTTATTCTTCACGGACCTCCGGGCACGGGAAAGTCGCAAACCATTACCAACATTATTGCCAATGCGCTGTACAAAGGAAAACGCGTATTGTTCGTTGCCGAAAAGATGGCCGCCCTCTCTGTGGTGCAGAACAGGCTGGCAGCTTTGGGACTTGCTCCCTTCTGCCTGGAGATACACTCCAACAAGACAAAGAAATCCTCTGTTATCTCCCAACTAAAGGAAACAACCGAGATTGTCCGAAAGTCTTCTCCGCAGAACTTTGAAAGGGAGGCGGACCGCCTGCTTGCCCTCCGCACCGAGCTGGGCACCTATGCCGATGCATTGCACCGGGTATATCCTTTCGGACTCTCCCTGTATGATGCCATTGTGCGTTATCAGTCCATAGAGGTGGAACCCGCTTTTGAATTTCCCGTTTCGTCCTTAGAGCGACTGGACGCCGAAGGAATCTTGCAAAAGGAAGAAGCCATTGAAATGCTGGTACGTACCGCCAATGCCTACGGGCATCCCTATCAACACCCGTTGACGGGTATTTCCGTCCCCGAATATTCTTCTTCCCTGAAAGATGAGGCAGCGAAAATACTGCACACCTTCATCTCCCTGCTGACGGAAATCCGTACTAAACTTGCCGTTTTCTCCCAACTGACGGGGGAAACGGAATCACACCATACCCGGAGTGACCTGCACATTGCCACGAAAATCATCGGCATCTTGCAGCAAATCCCCGAACTTACCGCCTCACTGCTTACTATGCCTCTGTTTTCAGAAGCCATTCAGGAGTATCAAGAAGCGGTCTTTCACGGGAAAAAACGCGACCGGTTAAAGGAGGAGATAGAAACCGCTTTTCATACCGAAGTACTGTCTGTCAACGCCCGCCGGTTGCTGATGGACTGGAACTTGGCATCCACCCAATGGTTCCTTCCCCGCTACTTTGGGCAGCGGAAGGTAAAGAAAGCGCTTGAACTCTATGCACTGGGCAAAGTAGGCAAAGAACGGATCAGGGAAACCTTGCAGCTTATCATCAGCTATCAGGAAGAAGCCGGCTTCGTGGGTAAGTATGAAACACAACTTCCCGCCCTGTTCGGCTCATACGGCCGGGCACAGGACTGGGAAAACATTGAACGGATTATTGCGGCGGCAACGTCGCTTCATTCCGCCATCTTGTCTTATTCCAAAGATATGGGAAAGGCTTCCGCCTTCCGCCAATCGCTGGCGGGGCAGTTATCGGAAGGCATCCGCCCTTTCAGGGAAATGCACGGGCAGTCCCTTGGCGAACTGCACCGGTTGTCCGAAGAGTTGGCGGCGGCAGAAAAGCGTATCTCCGAAACTTTGGGCGTAACTACAGATTTCCTTTATCAGGATTCCGCCGATTGGATTCAGCTGGCACTGACCCGTACCCATACTTGGAAGGATCATTTGGACAGGATGAAAGATTGGTACCAATGGCTATCCGTCCGGCGTAAAATGAACGAAGCAGGCATCGGATTCATTGCCGATCTATATAAGGAAAAGAATCTTCCTGCCGACAGTATGCCGCAGCTTTTCCGCAAGAGCTTCTATCTGGCAGCCATCCGCTATATTCTCTCCAAGGACAACAAACTGGAACTGTTTAACGGCAAGATGTTCAATGATGTGATAGAGAAATACAAACAACTTTCTTCCCAATTCGAAGACCTCACCCGCAGGGAACTCTTTGCCCGGTTGGCTTCGCGCATCCCGTCGTTCACGCAAGAAGCCATTCAAAACTCCGAAGTGGGTATTCTGCAAAAGAATATCCGCAACAATGCCCGCGGAATGTCCATCCGCAAACTCTTTGACCAAGTGCCTACCTTGCTCTCCCGTATGTGCCCGTGCATGCTGATGAGCCCCATCTCGGTGGCACAGTATATAGATCCTGATGCGGATAAATTCGACTTGATTATCTTCGATGAGGCCTCACAGATGCCTACCTACGAAGCAGTGGGAGCCATAGCCCGCGGACAGAATGTAGTGATTGTGGGCGACCCGAAACAGATGCCGCCCACCAGCTTCTTCTCTACCAATGTGACGGATGAAGATAGGGTTGAAATGGAGGATTTGGAAAGTATTCTGGATGATTGCCTTGCCTTGTCCGTCCCCTCCAAACATTTGTTGTGGCACTACCGCAGCAAGCACGAGAGCCTTATTGCGTTCAGCAATTCGGAATACTATGATAATAAACTGCTCACCTTCCCGTCGCCGGACAATATAGAGTCGAAAGTGCGCATGATCCCCGTCAGCGGATTCTATGACAAGGGCAAGTCGCGGCAGAACAAAGCGGAGGCAGAGGCGGTAGTCCGTGAAATAGCCCGCCGCTTGCAGGATGGGGAGTGCAGAAAGAAAAGTCTGGGCGTAGTTACGTTCAGCATCGTGCAACAGGGGCTGATAGAAGATTTGTTGTCCGACCTGTTCGTGCTCCATCCCGATTTGGAGTCGCTGGCATTGGAGTGCAAGGAACCGCTGTTTATCAAGAACTTGGAGAATGTGCAGGGAGATGAACGCGATGTAATTCTTTTCTCGGTGGGATACGGGCCGGATGCCGAAGGCCGTGTCAGCATGAACTTCGGTCCCCTGAACCGGGAAGGCGGAGAACGGAGACTGAATGTAGCCGTTTCGAGGGCACGCTACGAGATGGTTATTTTCTCTACGCTGCGCTCGGATATGATTGATTTGAACCGTACTTCTTCCGTGGGGGTGGCAGGACTGAAACGCTTCCTGGAATACGCGGAACGGGGGGAAAAGCGCGCTGTAGATTACCAGTCGGCAGGTTTACCGCTTGAAGAAGCTTCCATCGCAAAGATTGTGGCGGAACGGTTGCGGGCATTGGGCTATACGGTGCATACCGACATCGGTTCTTCGGGCTACAAGATAGATATAGGAATTGTGGATGATCTTCATCCTTCCACCTACCGCTTGGGTATTATTTGCGATGGCAAGAACTATCATTGCGCCAAGACCGTGCGCGACCGTGAGATTGTTCAGAGTAACGTGCTCCATATGCTGGGTTGGAAGATTTGCAGGATATGGACGATGGATTGGTGGGAGAATCCGGAGGGAGTGATGCAGAATATACAGGCTGTTTTGGAAGCAAAGGCGGATGGTGAACAGGAAAAGGAGTCTATTCCAGTGGAGTCTATTTCTGCGGAGGTTCTTCCTGTGAAGTCTTTTCCGGTGGAGGTTTTTAACTTGCCTCTAAAGGGGCAGAGGACTGCCGATGTAAAGCAGAATGGTGTTCATAGCCTGCCTTATAAGATGGCAGACCTAAAGCAAAACTATTATAATTCCGAGTTGTTCTATTGTGCAGACAGGAAGCGTAGCATCCTGGACCAAATAAAGAGGTTTGTAGAAGCGGAGGCTCCCATCAGTAAATCCCTGCTTTGCAAGAGGATACTCTATGAGTGGGGCATGGCGAGGTTGGGACAACGCTCCGAGGCTTATTTGTCTGAATTATTTCAGGAGTCCGGCCTATATCGGTGTGAGTATGATGGATTAGCTTTCTTCTGGGTAAACGAGGAGCAGTGCAGGACTTATACTTCTTTCCGTCCCAACTCCGGGCGTGAGGCAAGTGACTTGCCGCCGGAGGAAGTAGCCAATGGAATGAAACAGATACTAACCGACTCCATCAGTTTGCCCATTGCTGATTTGTCGAGGGCAGGGGCACAGTTGTTCGGCTTTTTGCGGAGTGGGTCTCATATAGATGCTGCCATGCAAAGAGGAATGCAGGAGGCGATAAGGAGGAATTATGCGAAAGTGGAGAATGATAGAATGACGTTGGTGTAATATTACTAATAGGAATGTGTGGTAAAACTGCCGAAACTTTCCTTGAATGCGTTCTCCTTGAAATCGTATTTTATATCCATTACTTAAAAAGTTATATATGTAAGGATTAGCCCTCCACACCTTACACCTAAGGTCTTTCTTCCTTTCATATTCTATATCCCAAGGCTTGGGAGTTAACTCCATAGACTTCGGATTTAAATCCCAAGTGCTGGGATTTAAATCCAAACACTTGGGATATAGAATGTAATAGTACAAAAGAGCTTACTCTTTAGTAGAAAAAAGCTTAATAGAAAGGAAAGGGTGGCTACCGGATTGTCCTCTCTTTCTAATACTATTCTAATACCCTTCTAATAATTCTCTAACCGCCCTTCCCATCTCCCTTTCCTACTTTTGTCCCCGAAATGAGAAAAGAGTATTAACTATCATTGAAATGGACAAAGAATGAAAATGAGAACTCTACCCTTCCTGTTATGGGGAGCGTTGTTACTTGCCGGATGCAAGGGCAACACGCAAGAAAGAGAAACAAGTAATTACCAACACAAAGGTGACACAGTGATTGTAGTCAACAACACATTGAACGAGAAACTAAGAATTGCCGAAGTGCAACTTCTGCCTTATGCCAAAGAAGTGGTCACTGCCGGAACCGTACAAGCCATTCCTACACAGTTTGCCTACGTGGCGCCTCCCTTTTCGGGCAGGGTGATGAAATCATGCGTCAGTCTGGGACAGCGGGTACAGGAGGGAACACCCTTGTTTGAAATTAGTTCACCCGATTTTACGGCTGCACAAAAGGACTTTTTCCAAGCGCGGCTGGAACGTGAACTGGCGCAGAAAGATTACCGCCGCAAACAAGACCTGATAACCAACGGAGTAAGTTCGCAAAAGGAACTGGAAGAAGCCGAGAACGCCCTGCTTATTGCCGATAAGGAATATGAGAATGCCCTTGCCGCCCTGCACGTCTACCAGGTGAATGATCCGGAAAATATGATACTGGGGCAACCGCTGATAGTCCGTGCACCCATCACCGGAGAGATTATTAAAAATAATATTGTAACCGGGCAATATATAAAGGATGACTCTGAACCTATTGCCGTAGTGGCAGACCTGTCTAAAGTATGGATTACGGCACAGGTGAAGGAAAAAGATATCCGCTTTATAAAGGAAGGAAACCAACTGGATATAGAAATATCGGCTTTTCCCGGAAAACGGATACAGGGTACTGTTTTCCATGTGGAGGAAGCGGTGGACGAGGGCACCCGTTCCATCTGTGTGCTGTCGGTATGCGATAATCGGGAGGAAAAACTAAAATTGGGAATGTACACCACGATGCATTTTATTAGTGAGCCTATGGATATGGTGCATATTCCCGAGAAGGCATTGCTGCAAGGCGAGAAAGACAGTTATGTGTATGTGCAGGCTTCTCCGAAGATCTATGTGCGAAGACCTGTAGAAGTGGAGGTGTCGAAGAACGGTCAGGCGGTAATAACCGGCGGTTTGGAAGCAGGAGATAAAGTAATAAGTGAAGGCGGATACTATTTAAAATAAGAAGATTATGAAGAAAGATATTATGCTTACCATCATCCGAAAGAGATGGGTAATGCTCTGTTTATTCCTGATGTTGGGCATCTTCGGCTACTACTCATGGAAGCAACTGTCCATCGAAGCCTATCCCGACATTGCCGACGTAACTTCGCAAGTAGTGACCCAAGTGCCCGGACTGGCAGCCGAAGAAGTGGAACAACAAATCACCATTCCATTGGAACGTGCCATCAACGGACTGCCCGGCATGCACGTGATGCGTAGCAAGAGCACCTTCGGGCTATCTATGATTACCATCGTCTTTAAAGACGGAACGGAAGACTACTGGAGCCGTCAGCGTGTGCAGGAAAGGTTGAATGAGGTAGAACTCCCTTACGGTGCCGTGCCCGGACTTGACCCTCTGACATCGCCCATAGGGGAGGTGTACCGCTACCTGATAGAAAGCGACAAACACTCTTTGCGCGAACTTACCGACTTGCAAAACTGGGTAGTGATTCCCCGCATCAAGGAAGTATTCGGCGTAGCCGATGTGACCAACTTCGGCGGCATCACCACACAATTTCAAGTGGAAGTAGACCCGCGGAAACTGGAACAATACGACCTCTCCCTTGCCCAGGTGATAGAAGCGATAGAGAATAATAATGCCAATGTAGGCGGTAGTGTGCTGAACCGTGGCGATCTGGGCTATGTGGTTCGCGGCATCGGACTGATAGAAGGGTTGGACGATTTGGGAAAGATTGTAGTAAGCTCGGAAGGGGGTGTGCCTATCTTCCTGAACGATATAGGTACACTGAAATACGGTAATCTGGAGCGGAAAGGAGTCTTTGGGTACAGCGACCGCACCCGCGAATATTCCGAGAGTCTGGAAGGAATCGTACTGTTATTGAAACACGAAAATCCATCGGAAGTGCTGGATGGCATTCACGCTGCCGTTGATGAACTGAATAACGGACTGTTGCCCGAAGGAGCCAAGATACATGTGTTTCTGGATCGCACCAGTTTGGTAAACACTACATTGAGTACTGTGTCGCATACCTTGCTGATGGGTATGGCGCTGGTTATCTTGGTGCTTATTCTGTTTTTGGGTAACTGGCGTGGTGCATTGTTGGTGTCCGTCACCATTCCCATCGCCTTGCTCATCGCCTTTATTCTGATGAGGATTACTGATATTCCCGCCAACCTGTTGTCGTTGGGAGCTATCGACTTCGGTATCATTGTAGATGGGGCTATCGTAATGATGGAAACCATCCTTAAAAAGCGCGAAGACCATCAAGGCGAATACATAGAGGAAAAGAGTATAGCGCAGCGTGCCCGTGAAGTAGGGAAGCCCATCCTGTTCTCTACCGTCATTATCATTACCGCTTATCTTCCCCTGTTTGCTTTTGAACGGGTGGAACGCAAGTTGTTCACCCCGATGGCGTTTACCATGAGTTATGCCATGATCGGCGCGTTGCTGGTGGCGTTGCTACTGATACCGGGCATTGCATACGCTATTTATCGCAAGCCGCGCAAAATATATAAGAACAAGTGGTTGGGAACGTTGCGTGATAAGTATGCCGCACTTGTGGAGAGAATCCTTAACAATCCTCGCCGCATCATTGCGCCCGTGGCAGCGGTTTTGGTAGGGGGAATCGTGTTGAGCATTACCGTAGGAAAAGATTTTCTGCCTACGCTGGACGAAGGTTCCATCTGGTTGCAGGTAAACCTTCCGCCCGGCATTTCGGTAGAGAAATCGAGAGAGATGTCCGACACCCTGCGTGCCCGTACGATGAAGTATCCCGAAGTAACCTATATCGCCGTACAGGCAGGGCGAAATGATGACGGAACCGACCCGTTCACTCCATCGCACTTTGAGGTTTCCGTAGGTATTAAGCCCTACAATGAATGGCCTAAGGGAAAGACCAAAGACGATCTGATAGAAGAATTGGCAGCCGAATACGAAACTTTGCCCGGCTTCCGCGTAGGTTTCAGTCAGCCCATGATAGACGGAGTAATGGATAAAATAGCCGGAGCGCACAGCGAACTGGTAGTGAAAGTTTATGGCAATGACTCCCGCGAAACCCGCCGCATAGCCGAAGAAGTAATGAATGTGCTGTCGGAAGTAGACGGTGCGGTAGACCTTGACATAGACCAAGAACCCCCTTTGCCCCAGTTGCAGATACTGATGGATCGCGATGCCATTGCCCGCTATGGGCTGAATGTTTCTGATGTATCAGACTTGATTGAAGTGGCCATTGGCGGAAAAGCCGTGGCGCAACTCTACCAAGGTGACCGCCAGTATGACATTACTTGCAAATACAAGGAAGATGCGCGCGACACGCCCGAAAAGGTGGCTGCACTGATGTTGACTTCTGTTACCGGAGCCAAGATCCCTTTGTCTCAAGTAGCGGAAATACGCCTTAGCACCGGTGAAAGCACCATCACCCGCGAAATGAACCGCCGCCATCTGACGGTGAAACTCAATTTACGCGGACGCGACTTGGTTTCTTTTTTGAAAGAAGCACAAAGTCGGATAGAGGAGAAAGTGGCATACGATAAAGATAAATACACCATCCGTTGGGGCGGACAGTTCGAGAATCAGAACCGTGCTTATTCACGTCTTGCCCTGATTATTCCACTCACGCTGATGCTGATGTTTATCCTTCTCTATAGTACTTTCGGGAAGTTCCGTCAGGCGGCGTTGGTGCTGTGCATTGTGCCGTTGGCATTGTTCGGGGGAATGTTGGCGCTCAATCTTCGGGGCATGACGCTCAATGTTTCGTCTGCCGTAGGGTTTATTGCCATGTTTGGATTGTCCATACAGAATGGAATTATCATGGTATCGCACATCAATGGGTTGCGCCGGGGAGGAATGCCGCTTTACACGGCTGTTTATCAAGGTGCGCGGCATCGTTTCCGTCCTATCCTGATGACATCCATCACTACTATTATCGGGCTTTTGCCGGCATCTTTGGCAACGGGCATCGGTAGCGATGTGCAGCGTCCGCTGGCAACGGTCATTGTGTATGGATTGATGTTCTCTACGCTCATCTCTATGTTTGTGCTCCCTACCTTTTATTATCTGATTGAGAAAAGAAACTTAGTAAAGAATCACTGTAATGAAGAAGAAAATGAAACACTATAACCTCCTTACTACCTTATTACTATTTATTGTGTGTAGCAAAGCTCCTGCCCAAAGCACCGGGAACACCCCGGCGCAGGAGCTTACTTTCAACGAATACCTCACCCGTGTGGGCAAGAGTAACCTGGGCTATCTGGCAGAACGGCTTAACATCAATATTGCCGAGGCGGAAGTGATTGCTCAAAAAGTATTTCCCGATCCTGAGTTGGAGTTTGAGGCGGCTAATGAGACTTTTTCTTTAGGACTGGGGTACTCTTTGGAGTTGGGCAATAAGCGCGGTGCCCGCATCAAGTTGGCACGCAGTATGGCGGCATATGAGAAGCTCTCTTTGGAATCTTACTTTCAGGACTTGAGAGCGGAGTCGGCAAATCTCTTTCTGGAAGCCATCTTGCAACGGGAACTGCTGGATGTGAAGAAGGATTCTTATGAATATATGCACCAGTTGAGCCTTTCGGACAGTCTGCGCTTTGTGTCGGGGGAGATTACGGAGAATGATGCGCGCCAGTCTAAGCTGGAAGCATCTGCCTTGCTCAATGAGGTGTATGAACAGGAAGCGGCATACCGGTCGGCATTGGCGGTGCTTAATCAATATATGGGGGCTACCACCGATACGCTTCACTTGCCCGTGGGCAGTTGGGATGCACTGGACAGGGATTTTTCCCTTGCCGAACTGATACGGGGAGGGTTGGAGAACCGCATTGATTTGCTTGCCTCGCGGAAGGGCATTGAGGTAAGTACCAATGAGTATAAGTTGACTCGTGCGGAGCGTCGTCCCGATATAGGTTTGTCCGTGTCTTACGAGAGGGATTGGAATGGTTTTCTTCCGCCATCGCGCTCGGTCACCGGTGGGGTGAGTATTCCTTTGAGTTTCTCTAATGTCAATAAGGGGGCTATCAAAGCTGCTAAGTTTCGCATAGAGCAGGCCGGTATCAAGAAGCAGGATATGGAACTGCAAGTACAGACCGAAATCAGTCAGGCATGGTATCACTTTGAGGCTGAGAAGAAGAAGCTGAACCAGTATAAGACGGGAATGCTGGAGGAATCGCAGAAGGTGCTGGATGGAATGGTTTATAAATATCGGCGTGGGGAATCGAGTATTCTTGATGTGCTGATGGCTCAACGTACCCATAATGAGGTGAGGGAGCAGTATTTGGAAACGATGAAAGGGTATGCTTCGGCATTGGTGGAGTTGGAGAAAGCTTGTGGTATGTGGGATGTGGAGCTTTGATGGGGTTTGTTTCGGAGATGGTTTTGAATGAATTGTTTAATGTAAACATTCACCGTAGGGGCGGATTGAATCCGCCCGAATGCATCCACAGATACACCATTCGGATGTTATCGGGCAGATTCAATCTGCCCCTACGGTGGATGGCAATGTTATTCATTTTCACCCCCTTTCCGCACAATTCTTGTATTCTAAACTATTTTACCAATTTAATTAAAATATACTAACTTGAATTGTTGCATTCTGTGACTTATTAGTATCTTTGCAACTGCTTAGGAGGCGACGAGCCTGTGGTAGGTGCCTCCTTTTTATACCTTTGCCTTGAATCTTGAATGCGGATTATTCACTATTAATTAATATACTATTATGTCAGAAATGAAAGAAGAAGCGCCTGAAAAGCGCCCCTATAACATTAGGGAGAAAAAAGAAAAGAACCCCGCTTATAGAACACTAATCAGAGCAGAGTTGGCGGATGAATTGTATGATAAGATACTGAACATTATTGTCGTACAGAAAAAGTATAAAGACCCTAATTACTCGGCTAAGGATCTTGCCGAAGAACTAAAGACAAATACCCGCTATTTGTCGGCTGTAGTAAATTCTCGTTTTGGTCAGAACTATTCCTGCTTGATTAATGAATACCGCATAAAAGATGCTTTGCACCTTTTGACAGACAAGCGTTATCAGGATAAAAACATAGAAGATATCAGCACTATGGTTGGCTTTGCCAATCGCCAGTCTTTCTATGCTACATTTTATAGGATTGTAGGGATGACTCCTATGGCATATCGTAAGAAACATTCTTTATAATCAGTTTACGCTCTACCTGGGATCGGAAAGAAACCAGGTGGAACGTTGGCTAATTCTTCTCCCTATAAGGCTCTTAACGCTTCCATCGCTTTGGTTACATACCGGTTATCCGGCTCTATGGAATGCCAATAAGCCAGTTGCCCCAGTAATCGCTTTACATACACCGGATCTTTGGAACCGATGCGTGCCTGATGCTCTTTCACTCCTTTGGTAAGCACGAAATGCACATTCTTGCGGATTTCCCTTTTCTTCACTTTGGGAATGGTCAACTTCTTGCCCGAACTGATAGATACTCCTGTCACGATTTTCCGTTTGTGTTCCGTCAGGAAGCGGGTTTTCTTCCGGTTCAGTGTATATCCTTCTTCTTCCACGATGCGTTGGATCAAGGGCAGTAGCATATCTTTCGGTAAATTGTCGCCGGAGAAAGTCAGGTCGTCAGCATATCGTGTGTACGTTAATCCATAATTATATGCCAATGCTGCCATCTTCTTGTCCAAAGACCGGGCAATGATATTGCTCAGTGCCGGACTGGTGGGTGCGCCTTGCGGCAGCTTCCTTTTCAGGCAACAAAGTTCGGTAAGCACTCTGGCTACAGGGTGCGGGTATCCTATTTCTTCAAAAACCGCTATCACCTTGCGCGAGCGTATGGAAGGGAAAAAATCATGTAGATCCACTTTCAGCACATTCTTCTTTCCCAGATGGGGACGGGCATTTTGGGAAATGGATACACCTTCCCGGAATCCCATAGCTGCGGGATGAATAGGGACAGGCATTAAAATGCGATGATAAATTACTTGCTGCACTCCCCGCAACAATGGGCTGGGAGCAAAGATACTGCGAACTCCTCCGCTTCTTTTGCGTAATGAGAATGAGCTATATTGCGCAGAAACATAATCCAGTATTTTCCTGAGATCCTTTTCTGTGGTGGATAGCAAGTTAGCGCACCAAACTATTGTTTCCGGCTTGAAGCGGTTGGAACCGGAGTGCACAACAGGGGGTGACTTGAGAATCCATTTGGAGGATGTGTCTTTGCTTTCCTTCTTTTTTTGTGAAGAACCATCTGCCGAGTATATTCCGGCTTTCCACCTTTTATATCCTTCTTCTTTCCTGCTGGAACTGATTATTCTGTAGACCAGCCAGCCTGTAAATATAATAATGATATAGAGTATTGCATTCATACGCGTCCCGGAATAAAAATAAAAAAGAGGATGAGTGTTTACTTTTGGTTGATTCTGCCGCAGGCAAATTAACCAAAAATGAAAAGAACCTGAGTTCATGAGGCGACTGCACCTCTTTCTTGCTAAACCGTTAACTCATCCTCTTGGGGTACAAAGATATATCTTTTCTCCTTTCGCATACTATTTATGCTCTATTTATTTTAAAGCAGGTGGTGGCAGGTTCCGGTTTTGGCTATCACCTTCTCCAATATTGTCTATTCTTCGTTGAAATGGGGCATTTTAGCTAATTTTGGACTTAGAAATAGTGATTATTGTACCTCTCCGGCATTCATTTCCCTCTACATTTGCACAGACAAAAATAACGTTAACTATAGTAATTCACTAATTTAAATTTAATTCTATGAAGAAGAACCTATTTAAAGTTTTTCTAGCATGCCTCCTCTGCATGATGGCAATTCCGGATGCATTTGCCCAGCAGATTACAGTAACAGGTAAGGTTACAGACTCTACTAACGAAGGCATGCCCGGTGTAAATGTACAAGTGAAAGGTACGGCTACAGGAACAATCACTGATTTTGATGGTAATTATTCAATCGAAGTTCCCGGCTCTAAATCAACTTTGGTTTTCTCTTTTATCGGTTACGTGACTCAGGAAATCACGGTGGGGGGAAAGAAAGTATTGAATGTTCAACTGAAAGATGATACCCAGACTTTGGATGAAGTAGTGGTGGTGGCTTATGGTACAGCCCGCAAGGGAGACTTGACCGGTGCTATCGCTTCTGTGCGCCCTGATGCCAATGATGCTGCAAAAGCCATTTCGGTAGACGGATTGTTGCAAGGTAAAGTGGCAGGTCTTAGTATGAGTGTTTCTTCATCTACTCCGGGTGCTGCAAATTCTATCACTATTCGTGGTGCCAATTCATTGCGTGGAGATAACCAGCCATTATATGTCATTGATAATGTTCCGCAAGCCTCTACAGGTGAGTTTGCCGAATCTGCCATAGGTAGTGGTGACTTCCAGATAGCACAAGATCCGTTGAGCTCATTGAATCCCGCCGATATTGAGGATATTACCGTATTGAAAGATGCTTCGGCAACAGCTATTTATGGTTCGCGCGGTGCCAATGGCGTTATCCTGATTACTACAAAGAAAGGTAAGGAGGGAAAGGCAAGAATAAATGTCAGTGCCAACTTTACCATTGCCGATGCAGCCAATCTGCATAAGATGATGGATTTGCCTTCATTCGGTATGTATAAAAACTCTCAGGTGGAAGAATCTTCCCGTTTGTATCATTTTGAAGGCAATGAGGTGCGCTATGTAACCAATGATAAGGTATCTGCCTATGATCCCAGCGATCCCAGCACTTACACATTGCCTGTTTATACTAACTGGCAGAAAGAACTTTATCGCTCTGCATTCTCTCAAAACTATTCGGCATCCGTAAGCGGAGGCGCCAATGGAATGCGTTATTATTTCTCGGCAGGTTTCAAGGATATTCAGGGTATTGCCCGCCAGACAGGTATCAAACAAGGCGATTTCCGTGGAAATATTAATGTGGATTTATCAAAGGCGGTGACCCTGGCTATCAATCTGAGTGGCTCATTGAAAGAGAATAACATGATGGGTGGCGGTGATACCAAAGGTGGTCCTACAGGATCGGCTGCACGTACTGCCATTGATACCCAGCCTTTCCGTAAGCCTGCTTCCGATCCTACTTTGCAGGAAGCTGAAAATACAGATGTTGATGCATGGTTGAAGGATTATACCGATTTGGCTCACGATAAGACTTTCAGAGGTTCTTTGGACTTGGGATGGAAGATTACTAAATTCTTGAGATACAATTTGCGTACCGGTGGTAATATTATGCTGAATGACCGTGGACGTTGGTATGGTATGTCTTTGTTCAAAGGTAAAAATGAACAGGGAGTATTGGCTTTGACGGATTGGAACAGAAGCAACTATAACATTGAGAATGTATTCAACCTGAATACCAATTTGGGCAAGATTGCAATACTGGACGCTACCTTGGGTGTGACTTATGATGCTTACAAGGATTTGACCAAGAATATCTATGCTACCAACTTCACTAACTTTGATTTTGGAGTGGACGGTCTTCACATGGCAGGTCAGAAGGACTATAAACAGCCTGTGCAGAAAGACTATCAGTTGCTTTCATATCTGGGTCGCGTGAACTTGAACTTCTATGAAAAGTATTTGTTGACGGCATCTTTGCGTGTTGATGGTTCCAGCAAGTTCAAATCGGGCAAGCGTTATGCTTATTTCCCTTCCGCTTCTGTGGCATGGCGTATGGAGCAGGAAGAATTTATGAAAGACGTGAATTGGTTGAGCCAGTTAAAGCTGCGTGTGAGCTACGGTGAGACAGGTAGCCAGAGTATTTCACCTTATTCTACTTTCTCTGATTATTCACGCCTGATGGATTATGCTACTGCCAACGGTGAAAAAGAATTGGCTGCCGTAGTATCTAAATTGCAGAATGACGGATTGAAATGGGAACGCACAGCTTCATGGAATGCCGGTTTTGACTTCGGAGTATTGAATCAGCGTGTAACGGGATCTTTTGAACTTTATACCAAGAAGACTTCAAACTTGTTGATAAACCGAGATCTGCCATTGTCCAGCGGATTTGCTTCCGTGACCATGAATCAAGGTTCACTGACCAATAAAGGTGTGGAATTCTCTTTGAATGGCACTATCATTGACAATAAGAATTTCCAGTGGAGCCTGGGCGGAAACATTGGCTATAACCAGACAAAGATTACAGAACTGGGACTTCCCGAAAGCACATTCAGTGATCAAGTATCCGGTCGTGGATATTTGGGCAATACACTGGGTAGCCACTTCGGCGTTGCTAATATTTTCCTTGAAGGAAAAGCTCCTGGATTGTTCTATGGTTACCAAACAGACGGTATCGTACAGGAATCTGACTTAACCGACGGTTCATACAAGATTACTAAGGATATTAATGGCGGTGTTCCTCAGGCAGGTGATATTAAGTTTGTAGACCAGAACCACGATGGTATTATAAATGAAGCGGATAAAACGATTATCGGCGATCCGAACCGTCCGGTTAATTATGGCTTCCAGACCAGATTGTCTTATAAAGGTCTTTCCCTGTCGGCTGCTTTCACCGGCGTATCGGGTTACGATGTACTGAATACCAATATCAGATATGAACAGACACCGAGCAGACAGACTGCTAATTTGTATCAGAAGGTTTACGACCAGATTTGGACTGCCGAAAATCCTTCCAATCTTTATCCTCGTTCCACTTACAAGATGCCGGACGTAGTGATGGATCGTTATATTGAGAATGCAAGTTACCTACGTTGCTCTGATATTACATTGAATTATGTTTTGCCCGATAAATGGATGAAGAAGATTGGTTTCCGCACCACCAGCCTGTTTGCATCAGTAAAGAATGCTTTTGTGATAACAGATTACAGTGGATATGATCCGGAGGTAAACAGCTTTGCTTTTGATGGTCTGCGTCCGGGTATTGACATGAGTTCTTTCCCCAATATGCGCTCATTTATTTTTGGTATCAATGTTAATTTCTAAAAGGTAAAGTCGATAATTATGAAAACATTAAAATATATAACTTTAGTCCTCGGAATATCTTTGCTGTCTTCTTGCTTGGATGAAGAACCGAAGTATTCAATGGACAATACAGTGCAGTTTAGCAATGAAGCTAACGCAAAGATGGCATTGGACGGATGCTATGGCTATATGACTACCCATAATGTATATGGTCATTTCTATGCTGAGTTGACAATAGGTGGCTCCGGTTTCGGATGGTTTCAGACGAATGGCAGTTATCAGGATGATTATACTTCGTTGCGTGCACGTCTGTCGGATGATTTGAACCAGGGCGTTTGGCAGGGATTGTATCAGGTGGTGAATGAAACGAACTCATTCATTGCCAATGTGGCCGACAGTCCGCTGGACAATGATGTGAAAGTGACGATGGCTGCACAAGCTAAGTTCTTGCGTGCATTGGCTTATTATAATTTGGCTACTTTGTGGGGAGATGTGCCTTTTAAAACCACTGTATCGGCTATCGGTGCTGTAGATTTGCCCCGTACTCCGAAAGCGGAAATCTTTGCGCAGTGTGAATCCGACTGGACGGATGCTTTCAATGACCTGCCTGCCACAGTGACCGACGGATATGGTTCTAAATGGGCTGCCAAGGCATTCTTGGGTAAACTGTACCACACTATGGCTTGCCAGGGAGACGATTCGGCTTGGCAGAAAGCAAAGGAATGTTTTGATGCTGTATATGGAAAGTTTGCCCTTGAAGGTAAATTCCAGGATTTGTTTGCAGATAATGTAAATAATAGCAAGGAGTCAATCTTCCAGTTAAACTATACTACTACTTCGGATTATAACAAGAGCCGCTTGCACTGGGTATTCTCACCTAGAGATTCTGGTGTGGGTGTGTCATGGGCGCGTACTACGATTACCAAATCATTCTATGATAAATTCCGTGGAACTTATCCGGGCGACCCTCGCATAGAAGGTACATTCTTCCGCAAGTGGCGTAAATATCAGAATGGAGCACCTAAAAAGCAGATTTTCAAAGAAAGATTGACAGCCAATGACAGTGCTTACTGTTATCCGTATTTCTCGTATGCAACGGATGAGTTGCTGGAACTGAATGATGGTACGGGAAAGACTCAGAAAGTACAGGCGGAAGACTGTATTCCTTATGACCAGGTTTCAGATCCGACGAATCCCAGCTATGACGAACTGAACTCAGGAGATATTGCAAACGGAAAGCGCGTAATTGATAACTTTGCCAACAAGTCTAAGCTGAATGCTTATCAGACTCACTGGCCTATCATCAAGAAATTCTATGATCCGGCACAGGTGGGACAGAATGCACATAAGAATGTGATTGTTTACCGTTATGCAGAAATGCTGCTGGATATGGCAGACGTGTATAATGAAACAGGAAATACGGATAAAGCCATTTCATTGGTAAATGAGGTGTTGAAGCGTGCCCGTCAGTCTATAGCCGGTGCTACTCAGCCTGCCGACTGGACTACAGGACTCGGTAAGGATGAAGTTCGCGAAAAGATCTATTTTGAACGTTTGTTTGAGACTTGCGGCGAACATGGACAATATCAGCGCGCCCGTATCTGGGGTACCCGTTATGATCTGTTCAAGCATTTGCTGGAAGTGAACAACAATCATAGCATTACTCAGAAGGTATATGAGTTGGGCGAAGGAAAAGTAAACTTCTCAGAACGTCGTTTTGGTGACAATGGTGTATTGACAGATGACTTTTTGAAGAAGAATTTGTTATTGCCTATTTGCCAGAAGGAATTGAATACTAATTCTGCAATAACAGATGCCGATAATAATTTCGGTTATTAATCCAACAGGGAATAAAAAAGTTTAGTTCAATAGGTTTAATTGAATTTTCCGGATGCAGGGCGCACCTGCGCTTTGCATCCGGTTTTTTTCATCATAACCCTGTTCTTGGACATTCTTGGATATAAAATAGTGATTCTTGGACATCGAAAAAAAGAAGAACTTGTATCTTTGCCCATATCAAAATCTTTGCTTATTTAAATTTATGTATATGAATAACTTACAATCAGGATTGCTTTATTCACTGACAGGTGTTACAGCCGTGGCATCTTTGACCTCATGCGCTTCGCAAAAGAAAACAGAGGAGCACAAACCCTACAATATTGTATATATCATGACCGACGACCATACAGCACAAATGATGAGTTGCTATGACAAACGGTATATGGAAACACCGAATCTTGACCGCATTGCCAATGATGGAGTTCGTTTTACCAACAGCTTTGTGGCAAATTCATTAAGCGGCCCCAGCCGTGCCTGCATGATTACAGGCAAGCACAGTTGTGCCAATAAATTCTTTGATAATACTACTTGCGTATTCGATGGTTCGCAGCAAACTTTCCCCAAATTGTTGCAACAGGCGGGCTACCAGACAGCGCTGATCGGTAAATGGCATCTGGAAAGCCTTCCTACAGGTTTCGACTACTGGCAGATTGTACCCGGACAAGGTGATTATTACAATCCGGACTTTATTACGCAAGACAATGATACGATTCAAAAGCACGGATATGTCACCAATCTGATAACCGATGACGCCATCGACTGGATGGAAAACAAACGCGATAAGGAAAAACCATTCTGCATCCTGATTCACCACAAGGCCATTCACCGCAACTGGTTGGCAGATACTTGCAACCTGTCATTGTATGAGGACAAGACTTTCCCATTGCCCGATAATTTCTTTGATGATTATGAAGGACGTCCTGCTGCCGCAGCTCAGGAAATGAGTATTGTGAAAGATATGGATATGATTTACGACCTCAAAATGTTGCGTCCTGACAAGAATTCCCGTCTGAAATCTCTGTATGAGAAATACATCGGGCGCATGGATGAAGGTCAACGCGCTGCATGGGATAAGTTCTATGGTCCTATCATTGATGATTTCTACAAGACGAATCCGCAAGGCAAGGACTTGGCAAACTGGAAGTTCCAGCGCTATATGCGTGACTATATGAAGACGGTGAAATCATTGGACGATAATGTAGGCCGTGTACTTGATTACCTGAAAGAAAAGGGAATGTTGGACAATACATTAGTTGTTTATACTTCCGATCAAGGTTTCTACATGGGCGAACACGGATGGTTTGACAAGCGTTTCATGTATGAAGAATCTATGCATACTCCGCTTATTATGCGTCTGCCGAAAGGTTTCGACCGTAAGGGAGACATTACCGAGATGGTGCAGAATATAGACTATGCTCCGACTTTCCTGGAATTGGCAGGTGCTCCTGTCCCCGAAGATATTCAAGGAGTCTCATTGCTTCCATTGTTGAAAGGCGAGCATCCCGCTGATTGGCGCAAGTCTTTGTATTATCATTTCTATGAATATCCGGCAGAGCATATGGTAAAACGTCATTATGGCGTGCGTACCGACCGCTATAAACTGATCCATTTCTATAATGACATTGATGAATGGGAACTGTATGATTTACAGGCAGATCCCACTGAAATGCATAACCTCTATGGACAGAAAGAATATGAACCGGTAGTAGAAGAACTAAAGGCTGAATTGCTGAAATTGCAGGAACAGTACAATGATCCTGTGCGCTTCTCGCCGGATAGAGACAAAGAATAAGAAAATAAATAAAAAGGTATTGGTTCCCATTTAGCCGTAGGGGCAGATTGAATCTGCCCGAATACATTTACGAGTATATCTTTTGGAGTGTTATCGGGCGGATTCAATCCGCCCCTACGGTTAACAATAAGAAAAATAAATCATGAAATACACCTGCTTAATCCTGTTATGGTCATTATTATCGACCATAAACTCGTTTGCTGACAACCTAACCCAACCTATATCAATCGTTCCCTGCCCGGAAAGTATTACTCCGGGTACGGGTAACTTCACCTTCTCCGGAAAAACAGATTTTGCGGTGGAGAATGACGAACAGGCAGAAATTGCATGCTGCTTCTCTGACCTGTTTACCCATGCTGCCGGTTTCACACCTCGTGTGAAGATAGGGGAGAGGAAAGGAAAAGTATGTTTCCTTACTGATACTTCCCTGAAAAGTGAAGCCTATCATTTGGAAATAACTCCGAAACGTATCACTATAAAGGCTTCAGATGGAAAAGGCTTCTTTTATGCCTTACAGACGATTCGCCAGTTGCTGCCTGCTTCTATTGAGAGTATGGATTCGGGCGGAAAATATTCCGCCCCTACGGGAAAAATGGTAGAATGGACTGTTCCGGCAGTGACTATCACTGACGAACCTCGCTTTGGATACCGCGGTTTGCTGGTAGATGTGGCGCGGTTCTTTACTCCAAAAGAAAATCTGCTCCGCATTATAGATTGCATGGGCATGCTGAAAGTGAATAAGTTGCATTTGCACTTGTGCGATGATAACGGCTGGCGCATTGAAATCAAGCAATACCCGTTGCTGACAGAACAGGCTTCGCGCCGTGTAGAACGTCCCGGAAAGTCATTCCCCGAACGTCGCAACCCCCGCCAGGGAGAACCTACTGTAGAAAAAGGATTTTATACACAGGATGATATTCGTGAAATCGTGGCTTATGCCGCCCAACGTCAGATTGAAGTAATACCTGAAATTGAGATGCCGGCACATAGCAATGCGGCATTGTCGGCCTATCCGCTACTGGCGTGCCCGGTGGTAGATAAGTTTATCGGTGTATTGCCGGGACTGGGTGGAGGTCATGGCGACATTATCTACTGTGCAGGCAATGACAGTGTGTTTACTTTCCTTCAAAATATAATAGATGAAGTAGTGGACCTGTTTCCTTCTAAATATATAAATCTGGGTGGAGATGAGGCACGAAAAACTCATTGGAAAGAATGTCCGCTTTGCCAGGCGCGCATGAAGCAGGAAGGGCTGGCAGATGAAGAAGCCTTGCAGGGTTACTTTATGGCTCGCATGAGTAAATATGTACAACAGAAAGGACGAGAAGTCATTGGCTGGGATGAACTGACAAATACCGATATTCCGAAAGATGCCATCATTTTGGGATGGAGAGGCATGGGACAGGCTGCCTTGAAAGCGGCAGAACAAGGACATCGCTTCATTATGACACCTGCCCGTGTGATGTATCTCATTCGTTATCAAGGTCCTCAATGGTTTGAACCTCTGACTTACTTTGGTAACAATATCATGAAGGATCTTTATAATTATGAACCCATACCGAAGGAATGGACACCGAAAATAAGTTCTTTGCTGATGGGGATACAAGCCTCCCTATGGACGGAGTTCTGCAATAACCCTGCAGATGTGGATTATCTTATTTTCCCCCGATTGGCAGCCTTGGCGGAGGTGGCGTGGACGCAGCCGGAACGTAAGGATTGGAAGAAATATCTGGTGGCAATGGATAAATACAATGAGCACTTGGCGGAGAAGGGGATTGTATTTGCCCGTTCCATGTATAACATTCAGCAAACGGTAACTCCTGTGAATGGACAGTTGCAGGTGGCACTGGATTGTGAGCGTCCGGATGTGGAAGTTCGCTATACGATGGATGGCAGTGAGCCGAATGCACAATCTTCGCTTTATAAGAATAAGTTGATGGTAACGAAAGCGCAAACCATTAAGGCTGCGACTTTTAGAAACGGGCAGCAGATGGGAAAGACATTAACGCTCCCTATTAGCTGGAATAAGGCGACTGCCAAACCGATACTTGGCAACAAGCAAGCTGAGAAAGTATTGGTGAATGGAGTGCGTGGTAGCCTTAAGCAAACAGATTTTGAATGGTGCTCTTGGGAAAGTAGTGATTCGGTAACTTTTACTATTGATTTACAGAAGAAGGAACCTCTTTGCAATTTGTCATTGGGATGCATCACAAACTATGGTATGGCTGTGCATAAGCCGGCTGATATTGAAATCTGGCTCTCTAATGATAATAAAGAATACCATCCGGTAGCTGATAAACAGTTTACCAATCAGGAGATCTTCCGCGAAGGGACTTTCATAGAAGATGTGCAGTTCGATTTGAAAAATGAGACGGCACGCTATGTGCGGGTGATTGCTAAAGGGGCAGGAGAGTGTCCTGTAACTCATGTGCGTCCCGGACAGGAGGCGAGAATTTTCTTTGATGAAGTAATCATTGAGTAAATAGAAAACTGGTAGGGGCGGGGTTTGCCCGCCCGAAAACGATTCACTTTATGCATTACTCCCAAGGTCGTGACCGCTGGTTCGGGCAGGCAAACCCTGCCCCTACGGTGGGTGAAAAACATTGCTAATATATAAACCATGAAACTATAATTATTAACTATACATTATGAAGAAAACTTTGTTATACCTCCTGGCAACCCTCTTGGCACTGCCTGTACTGGCACAACAACAGCAACAACCCGAATGGCAAAGTCAATACGCCATCGGCTTGAACAAACTGGCTCCCCATACCTATGTATGGCCTTACCAAAATGTATCTGCTATCCGTACCGGAGACTATGAATCCTCTCCTTATTATATGAGCCTGAACGGAAAATGGAAATTCCATTGGGTAAAGAACCCCGATAACCGTCCGAAAGACTTCTATCAACCGGAATTCTACACAGGACATTGGGCAGATATCAACGTCCCCGGCAACTGGGAACGTCAGGGCTATGGAACAGCTATCTATGTAAACGAAACCTATGAATTTGATGACAAACTATTCCACTTTAAAAAGAATCCGCCTCTGGTACCCTATGAGGAGAACGAAGTAGGCTCATACAAACGTACTTTCACCATTCCTGCCCATTGGAAAGACCGCCGCGTAGTGATCTGCTGCGAAGGCGTGATTTCTTTTTATTATATCTGGGTAAACGGTCAGTTGCTGGGATATAACCAAGGTTCTAAAACTCCTGCCGAATGGGATATTACCGATAAATTGCAAGAAGGTGAGAACACTGTTGCATTGGAGGTGTACCGTTGGAGTGCAGGCTCTTACCTGGAATGCCAGGACATGTGGCGCTTGAGTGGCATTGAACGTGATGTCTATCTTTATAGTACCCCCAAACAATATATTGCTGATTATAAAGTCACTTCATCCCTTGATAAAGACCAATATAAAGAAGGCATCTTTGGGCTGGAAGCAACCATCGAAGGGGCTTCTGCTTCTATGAGTTTATTCTCTTATCGTCTGGAAGATGAAACCGGAAAAACAATATTGAAGGGAGAACAACCCATTAAATCCCGTGGCTTAAGTAACTTTCTGAATATAGAAGAACAGCGAATAAAAGATGTAAAAGCATGGAGTGCCGAGCATCCTAACCTTTATACTTTGATCTTAGAACTAAAAGATACCAACGGAAAAGTAACCGAACTCACCGGATGCGAAGTGGGATTCCGTACCTCCGAAATAAAAGACGGCCGTTTCTGTATCAACGGTGTACCTGTATTAGTGAAAGGAACAAACCGCCACGAACATTCCCAACTGGGACGCACCGTGAGCAAGGAACTGATGGAAGAAGATATCAAACTGATGAAACAACATAACATCAACACCGTCCGCAACTCCCATTATCCTACGCACCCTTACTGGTATCAGTTGTGCGACCGCTACGGACTCTATATGATAGACGAAGCCAATATAGAATCCCACGGTATGGGTTATGGTCCTGCTTCTCTGGCAAAAGATTCCACTTGGTTGCCTGCGCACATGGATCGCACGCAACGCATGTATGAGCGTTCCAAGAATCACCCCGCCATTGTCATTTGGTCTTTGGGCAACGAAGCCGGAAACGGCATAAACTTTGAACGTACTTACGATTGGATGAAATCTGTTGAAAAGACCCGCCCCGTGCAGTATGAACGTGCCGAACAAAATTACAATACCGACATTTATTGCCGTATGTATCGCAGTGTGGAAGAACTTCTTGCCTATGCCCGCCAGACAGAACCGAAAGTATATCGTCCTTTTATCATGACCGAATACTTGCACGCCATGGGCAACAGTGGTGGCGGATTGAAAGAATACATGCACGTCTTTGAAACCGAACCCATTGTTCAAGGTGGCTGCATATGGGATTGGGTAGACCAGTCTTTCCGTGAAATAGACAAAGACGGCAAATGGTACTGGACTTATGGCGGCGATTACGGTCCAAAAGACGTTCCCAGCTTTGGTAACTTCTGTTGTAACGGGCTGGTGAGCGCTGACCGCATTCCCCATCCGCATCTGCTGGAAGTGAAAAAGGACTATCAGTACATTAAATCCACATTGACAGACCGTAAGAATCTGACAATCCAAGTAAAGAACTGGTATGACTTTACGAACTTAAATGCCTATACCTTGCATTGGCAGGTAATGGGTGATAATGGAAAGGTAATAGCCCAAGGAACAAAGAAAGTGGACTGTGCGCCTCACGAAACCGTCGAAGTAACTTTGGGGGCAGTGAAACTTCCTTCTGATATTCGCGAAGCCTATCTGAACATAGACTGGACTCCCGATGAGGCAACCGCTTTCATTGGAACGGACTACACAGTATCCTATGACCAGTTTGTGCTTCCCGCCAACAAAAACTATCGTGCACCGGAAACCAGACTGGCGGACAAAGTAAAAATAGATATAGATCCTGCTACCGGCGCATTGCGTTCCTATATATATAAAGGTGAGGAAATGCTTTCATCACCTGTTCTCCTCAGCCTTTATCGTCCGGTAACCGACAACGATAACAGAGAAAAAATAGGTGGAGGCAAAGTTTGGAGGAAGGAAGGCTTGCATAATATCATTCAAAAAGCTATTTTTGTCAAAGCATCTGGTAAAGGTGGTAAAGCCGAAGTGGAATTATGGAATGAACGGGGAGTAAAATTGGGGAATGCTACTTTTATATATACACTGAAAAATGATGGAGCATTAAACATAAAGGCTACTTTCATACCCGATACTTCTGCGGTGACTTCTTTGGCAAGGATAGGATTGGCATTTGAAATGCCTTATGCTTATAACAAAGTTTCCTATTTGGGACGTGGTGAACACGAAACTTATGTAGACCGCAACCAGTCCGGTCGTATAGGCATTTATCACACAGATGCGGAACGTATGTTTCATTATTATGTAAAGCCGCAAGCTACAGGAAACCGCACCGATGTGCGTTGGATGGAATTATCGGATGAGGCAGGTGAAGGTTTGGCTTTCCGTTCAGATAAAACATTCCAGTTCAGCGTCATTCCGTTTACGGATACCAATGTGGACAAGGCTACTCATATTAATGAATTGCAGCGGACAGGCATTGTCACCGTTCATCTGGATGCTATGCAATCGGGTGTAGGTACAGCCACTTGCGGTCCGGGCGTATTGCCGCAATATCGTGTTCCTGTAGAGAAACATACGTTTGAATTTATGGTTCGTCCCTTAAAATGAGAAACCTATAATAAAAGAACATGAAAAAAACGATTCTAACCGCAGCCTTACTTTGTGCCTTCCTGGGAGCGCAGGCGCAAGAGTATTATGAAAAACACGTAGTTTTCCCCGCAGGAGCGACTATGGAGCAAAAAGTAGACATGGCTTCGCGCCTTGTCCCCACCCGGCAACAACTGGAATGGCAGCAAATGGAGTTTACCTGTTTCCTCCACTTCGGAATGAATACCTTTACCGGAAACGAATGGGGAGATGGCAAGGAAGATCCTGCTATCTTCAATCCTACCGAACTGGATTGCGAACAATGGGTACGCGCTTTGAAAGAAGGCGGCTTCAAAATGGCTATCATCACCGCAAAGCATCACGACGGTTTCTGCTTGTGGCCTACCAAGACCACCAAGCATTCTGTAGCATCTTCCCCTTGGAAGGGTGGAAAGGGCGATGTAGTGCGCGAACTCCGCAACGCCTGTGACAAATATGGTATTAAATTCGGAGTTTACCTCTCTCCGTGGGATCGCAATGCCGAATGCTATGGAGAAGGAGAGGCCTATAATAAATTCTTTATCGAACAACTCACAGAACTTCTCACTAACTATGGCGAGGTGCACGAGGTATGGTTTGATGGTGCCAATGGAGAAGGCCCTAACGGAAAGAAGCAGGAATATGACTGGGATGCTATTTTGAAAACCATTCGCAAATACCAATCGAAAGCCGTTACTGCCGTTTGTGGCGATGATGTGCGTTGGGTAGGTAATGAAGGTGGCCTGGGACGTGCTACCGAATGGAGTGCTACGGTACTGACTCCGGGAGTGTATCCTCAGAGTGAAGCACAGAATGCAAAGTTGGGTATAAAAGCCATGTCAAAGGATCTTGGTAGCCGTGAACTGGTAGCTAAAGCTCCCGAATTATTCTGGTATCCTTCCGAGGTTGATGTTTCCATTCGTCCGGGATGGTTCTATCATGCAGATCAGGATAACCAAGTCCGTTCACTTGCCAATTTGGTGAATATCTATTATCGTTCAATAGGTTGTAACTCTGTGTTGTTACTGAATATCCCTCCCGACAAGCGCGGATTGATACATGACAATGATGTGAAACGCATCAAGGAGTTGACTGAATATATAAAGACTACCTTTGCCGATAATAAAGTGGAAAGAGGTAATTCAGCATGGATTGCCAAAGTAGGAGCTACCAAAGAATATAAACTGAAAAAAGATGCGTTGGTCAATACTTTCCTTATTCAGGAAGATATAACGAAGGGTCAGCGTGTGGAAGGCTTTACGGTAGAGGTATTTACGAATGGTGCATGGCATCATGCCGGTGAAGGAACTACGGTAGGTTATAAGCGTTTGCTCCAGCTCTCGGACTGTAATGCAGAGAAAGTGAGAGTAACGATTACAGGTTCTCGTGGGGATGCCAATATCACCAATATTGGTTTATTCTATGCCCAACCCTTGGTGGATAAAGGTGCAAAAGTAACTTTGAGTGATGTATCTGTAGAAGGTTGGAAAACTGTAGGCATGGATGCAGCCGCAGCCATTGACGGCAAACAGGAAACCGTATGGAAAGCTAATGCTTTGACCCCATTAGTGGTTGATATGGGTAAAGAAGTAGAAGTGGCAGGTTTCAGCTATGCACCCACTCAGGAGGAAGACTTGACCGGAACTATTTATAAGTATAATTTCTATGTCAGTCCCGATGGCAAGAACTGGACAAAGTGTGATGCCAGCGGTGAATTTAGCAATATCATGCACAATCCTGTTCCTTACTTCGTGCGTTTTGGCAAGAAGTATCCGGCACGTTATTTCAAGCTGGAGCCTACGGCTGAAATAAACGGAAAAGCGGTGACTGCGATTGGTGAAGTCGGTATTTTGCTGAAATAAGATAACGGAATTTGATATAAGATCATAGCCGAAAGTATTCTCATCCCCTCTTGAGAGGGGTAGGGGTGTGTGAAAAGCATCAACGTATGTATTCGTGGTTGTATTCTAACACACACCCTGCCCCCTCTCAAGAGGGGATGAAGTTACTTTAGACTATTGTTCCTTTTGAAATGCCGGATATGTATTATTGAATCTCTCCACAGCCACTATAATTTGCAATAAAGACAGCTCATTAGCCATGAGAATTAGGAAAATAGATTTATCTTTGTGGCACTAACGCCCCGTGCATAAACGAAAAACAGATGAAAGAAGCAACCATAACCCCTTTTGCAAAGCCGCTATATGTAATGACGAAACCCGTTGGTGCCGTTTGCAACCTTGCGTGCGACTATTGCTATTATTTGGAGAAATCTAAGTTATATGAAGAACAGCCGCGTCATGTGATGAGTGACGAGCTCTTGGAGAAATTTATTAAAGAATATATCCAATCGCAAACCATGCCCCAAGTACTTTTCACTTGGCACGGTGGCGAGACTTTGATGCGTCCGCTGGCCTTTTACAAGAAAGCAATGGAGTTGCAAAAGAAATATGCCGGTGGCAGGACTATTGATAACTGCATCCAAACCAACGGTACTTTGTTGACGGACGAATGGTGTGAATTCTTTCGTGAGAATAACTTCCTAGTAGGAGTGTCTATAGACGGCCCGCAGGAATTTCATGATGAATATCGCAAGAATAGGATGGGGCAACCCTCATTTGTGAAAGTGATGCGCGGCATTAATCTGTTGAAAAAACATGGAGTGGAATGGAATGCAATGGCGGTAGTCAATGATTATAATGCGGATTATCCCTTGGACTTCTACCATTTCTTCCGCGATGAACTCGATTGCCATTATATACAGTTTACCCCTATCGTAGAGCGATTGTCTAATCGTGCGGATGGTTTGCAGCTTTCTTCTTTGAAGCAGAAGGATGGGGAATTGGCTCCTTTCTCCATAACTCCCGAACAATGGGGGAATTTCCTTTGTGCTATCTTTGACGAGTGGGTGTTGAATGATGTGGGTAATTATTATATTCAGATATTCGATTCTACCCTTGCCAACTGGGTAGGGCAGCAGCCGGGTGTTTGTTCTTTGGCTAAATATTGCGGGCATGCGTCGGTAATGGAATTTAATGGGGATGTATATTCCTGTGACCACTTTGTTTTTCCCGAGTATAAGTTAGGAAATATCTATCAGAAAACTTTAGTGGAAATGATGTATGGCAAGGAACAGGAGGCTTTCGGAGTTATGAAGCACAATAGTCTTCCACAACAATGCCTTAATTGTCAATACGAATTTGCCTGTCATGGGGAATGCCCTAAGAACCGCTTTGCACTAAGTCGGGATGGTGAACCGGGACTGAACTATCTGTGCAAAGGATATTACCAATTCTTTGATCACGTAGCGCCTTATATGGACTTTATGAAAAAAGAATATTTGGCGGAACGGGCACCGGCTAATGTGATGGAGTGGGCAAGAGAGAGGCGGCGAGGTACAACCCTCTAGGTTAATGCTAAGAGAGTGTCAAAACTCCGATAGTGTCAGCGTATAGTCTGTTGTTTTGACACCCTCTTCAACCGTTCCAGCCCGTCCGTCAATACCTGTCGCGGGCAAGCTATGTTGATGCGGATAAATCCTTCGCCGGCTTCTCCATACATACTTCCTTCATTCACCCAAATCTTTTCCTTCTCCAATAGAGCAGTTACAATCTCTTTCGATGATTTTCCCAATACCTTGCAATCCACCCATACCAGATAAGTACCTTCCAACATTACTACCGGGAATTGGGGAAGATATTCCATAAAATAAACCTTCAGGTAATTATAATTCGCCAACAAATAGTGATTCAGTTCTTCCAACCATTCTTCTCCCTCGTTGTATGCAGCTATCAAAGCCTCTACTCCAAACGGATTCACATCGCAAACTTCATTGATATTGATGGCTTTATCTATTTTCATACGCATATTTTCGTCAGCCGAAACGATATTGGCTATCTGTAATCCGGCAAGGTTGAATGCTTTGCTTGGCGAAATGCAAGTGATGGAGTTCATCAAAAAATCCTTTGAGATAGAAGCGAAAGGAGTATAAGTATGCCCCGGAAAGACCAGTTCACAATGAATCTCATCTGCAACGACCTGTACATCATGCCGGAAACAAACTTCGCCGATACGTGTCAATTCCTGCCGAGTCCATACCCTTCCTGCCGGGTTATGCGGGTTGCACAGCAGCATCAGTTTCACTCTGGGATCTGAAACTCTTTCTTCCAGTTTCTCAAAATCAATCCGATAAGTTCCGTCCGCATAAACAAGGGGGCTGGCAACCACATCACAACCATTGTTTCGGATAGAAGAAAAGAAACAATTATAAACCGGTGTCTGCACCAGTACCCTGTCACCCGGAACGGTCAGAGCCTTGATCACGGCAGACAATGCCGGAACTACGCCCGATGTGTAGATCATCCAGTCCCTTTCTATCTTCCATCCGTGTCGCCGGGCAAACCAGTTAATTACTGCTTCGTAGTAAGCGGAAGGAACTTTGGTGTAACCGAAGATTCCATGTTCCACCCGTTTGCGCAATGCCTCCACCACAGGGGGAGCCGTACGGAAATCCATATCGGCTACCCACATGGGCAGAACATCTTCCGCCTGCGCGGAATCCCATTTATAGGAATTGGTTCCACGTCGGGGAACTATCTCATCAAAATTATATTTCATTGGTTAAAGCAAGTTAGGTTATCCCACAAATTCAGTTCGCAGTCTGCCGGAGCTTTGATGTTTTTGTCAATGATAATAGCACCGTAACTTTCAGCAATGATGCTTCCGGTACGCGGATTCTTTACACTATGTATAGGGCTGTTGATGGTTGCCTGCACGCTGGCGTATTCAAAAGCAAGGTCGCAGTCGTCGGCCATCGTGCAATTCTCTATTACCAGATCGTGGGTATAGCAAAGGGGCTGGGTACCTGAAATCTTGCAGTTCACCAGACGCAGGTTGTGGGAATGCCAGCCCAGGTATTCGCCATTCAGTTCTGAATCATATACCGTTACGTTTTCGGTGTTCCAAAAGGCATCCTTTGAGTTGATGATGGCGTTGCGTATTTCTACATTCTTGCAGTATTGAAAGGAGTAGTTGCCATTTTGGCTGTAATTATCAATACGGATATTCTCACCGTGCATAAACAGGTAATCGGCTTTGTCTATCTGTACATTTTTCAATTCTACGTTGCGGCAATGCCATAGGGTTTCCAGTGCATTGGGGAGTTGTACGTTCTCTAACTTTATTCCGTCCATTTCGCGGAACATTTTCGGGGCTTCTACTACCGTGTCCGTCATTTGCAGGTTTTGTGAATACCACAGGGCGGCGCGTGCTCCTTCTGTAAAGAAGCAGTTCTTTACGATAAAACCGTTATTATGCCAAAAAGGGTATTTGCCTTCGAAACGGCAATTCACTGCAATGATATTACTGCATTCCTTCAATGCAGATTCGCCGGTGTGAATCGTTACATTTTCCAGCTGCAAGTCGTGTGTCGCAAACAAAGGGCGTTCACCTTCGTATTCTTTGTTCTTTATTATTTCCATTGATTTAATTAGTTTGGCTATTTATTTTGTAATTCAAACGCTTCATCGTTATGATCTTATTGTTTCAGATATTCCTTGAAGAAAGCTTCCAGCTTATCAAACGGGATAAGGCTTACACGGTCATACAGGTCTACGTGCCCGGCACCGGGAACAATGTATAATTCTTTAGGCTCCGCAGCGCGTTTGTAGGCATCTTCGCTAAATTCGCGCGAGTGGGCATTTTCACCTGTTATGAAAAGCATGGGACGAGGTGAAATGGTTTTAATGTCAGCGAAAGGATAGAAGTTCATGAACTTTACGTTACTGCTGAATGTGGGATGCGTAGTGGTCAGTGGATCTGTGCCTTCAGGAGTAAATTCCCCTCGTGAAGTACGGTAAAACTCATAAAATTCCCGTTCTATCGGAGTGGATTGCTCGGTCAATTCATGCACTGTGCCACTGGTATATTTTGTTTTTCCGCCTAGGAACTCCACATAACGCTGCTCGGCTGCTTCGGCAATGATTTGTTTCCGTTGCTCTAATGTCAGTGCATGATTCAGACCGTTGCGGTTGGCTGCTCCCATATTGTACATGCTTACGGTGGCAACAGCTTTCAAACGCGGATCTATCTTTGCCGCACTGATAGCGAAACTACCACTGCCGCAGATTCCGATTACACCGATATGTTCGCGGTTTATAAAAGGACGTGTGCCCAGAAAATCTACTGCGGCACTGAAAGATTCCGCATACAGTTCCGGAAGGACTGCATTGCGTGGTTCCCCATCGCTTCCTCCCCAGAAAGAAAGGTCAATGGATAAAGTGACGAAACCGCGTTCAGCCATTTTTGTGGCGTACAGGTTTGCGCTTTGTTCCTTGACTGCTCCCATAGGATGCCCCACGATGATTGCCGGATACGTTTCACCCTCTTTCATATCTTTGGGTAAAAAGAGGTTGCCTGCCACTTGCATTTTGTACTGATTGGGGAAAGATACTTTTTCAATCTTTGCAGAGTTGCTCTTATAAAAGTTATCTGCATCTGTTTGCGCGAAAGAGATACTTGTACTTAGCATCATCATCAATGTTAGTGTTAATAATAAAATTCGTTTCATGCTTTTCTTTGTTTTAATGATTGATTTTGAACTATGTTACAAAGTTAGAGCTAAACGAGGGGATTCTTTGTAGATAGATTACGGGTATTATAACCCCGATTACTGATTATAGTATTTTAGTAGTGAGATACATTGTCTGTGCTATTTTTATTGTAATCATAAAAATAGAGTTCAGTAGGTCTTTACTTATCTGAACTCTATGGTGATTTCATCTGAATATCTTTCAATGCTATTCTATTGTTTTCATATCTATAACATAACGGAATTTCACTTTACCATCCAAAACATTTTGATATGCTTTATCTATTTCAGTTCCTTTTGCTTTAATAATTTCTACCTCCGGGTAAATATGATGTAAAACTGAATAGTCCAGCATTTCTTGTGTTTCCTTGATTCCCCCTATTTGTGAACCAAACACTTTGCGTGATGCACCTGATAACACCAAATCAGCTACACTCAAAGTAGGCATATTCTTTAATGCCGGAAGTCCTACAATTCCAAATTGCCCATCAAGTTTTAGCATTTTTAGATACATAGCGGGTTCGTATTTGGCTGGAATGGTGGAGAGAATGAAATCAAACATACCATTCAAGCCTTTCAAATCTTCGGGATTATTCACATTAACATAATGTTTTGCCCCCAATCGTAAAGCATCCGACCTCTTTTCTTCTGTTATATCAAAGACTGTTACTTCCGCTCCTAATGAAACGGCATATTGTACACCCATGTGCCCAAGACCACCAAATCCTGCAATGCCAACTTTATCTCCTTTCTTTACGCCTGCATACATAATGGGAGAATAAGATGTTATCCCCGCACAGAGCAATGGCGCAACTTTGGCAATTTCTGCATTAGCAGGAACTTTGATGGCAAAATCTTCTGCAACGACATAAGTATCCGAATACCCGCCTTGTGTATGCTCATTATCATTAAAGCGGTCAACGCCATGATAAGTCATGATTGCTCCTTCTTCACAATATTGTTCACGATGATGTTCACAGGCTTCACAATGGCGGCACGAACCAATCATGCAACCGATTCCTGCATAATCTCCTACCTTAAACTTTGTAACATTCTTGCCGACGGCAATAACACGGCCTGCTATCTCATGGCCCGGAACCATCGGATATTCTTCTTCTCCCCAATCCGCAAAAACATGATGTAAATCACTGTGGCAAATTCCAGCATAGAGAATGTCTATCTGAATATCATTGTCACCTACAGCGTGACGGGTAAATTCATAAGGCTTAAAATTGCCTTTATCTTCATACACCGCAAATCCTTTTGCCGGGATGCGGTCAGTTTTTTGTTGTGCCAATACTGTATTACTCATAACTAAAAAAATAAGTGTAGTTGTTAAGATTAAATTTTTCATATTCTTAGTCGTTATTATTTGAATTGTTTTCAGATATGCCTATTTTGCGAAGCCAATCTTCTGTTTTTCCACGAGATGTTTTAATGTCCTGTCCTCGTACACCAAATGTTTCTAATAGAACCCCATTCGGAAAATATTCTTTGGCGAGATTTGTACAGCTGCCAACGCCGCTACCCTCGTGTGTGCCAAATGGTACTATTGTTTTATTGGCTAATTCATTCCGATACGTTTCGTAGAAGGTTCGCATAATCATGGGTGGAGCACCATACCAGATGGGACAGCCTACAAAAACGATAGAATACCGTTCCAAATCCTTTAATTGATTTTTTATTGCAGGTCGGGCATTGTCGGCTGTTTCCTGTTGCGAGATTTTACATGTTTCATCATAATCATCCGGATAAGGAATTGACGGAATAATTTCAAATGACGTTCCACCTGTATAGTCTTGAATATAACTTGCCATTATAGCAGTATTTCCAATATTGATATTTCCTACCGCATAATTTTCTCCTGTACGGGAAAAGTAAACAATCAAAATTTTGTCATTGACTGTTTCTGCTTTGTTATCATTTTCTTTTTCAGGAAAAATACTTTCTTGTTTAGTGTTGTTTCCACAAGATGAAAGAGGAAAGGCCATATATAAATTTAGTATGAGGATTAAAAACTTTTTCATATTCTTATTGCTGTTTTATTCTGTAATATCAGTTGAAGCTGCAAGTTCCACTTGTGTTTCATAGTCGGCAATACGTTCTTTCAATCTCGTTAAAGTTGCTGAAAGGGCGTATGAACCAAGTACAACGCGGAGAGGAACGGGAGATTTATCTACACTTTCAATAATACGTTGCGCCATTTTTACCGGACTGCCGGGTGCAAGTCCTTTCGAAGCATCAAGCATATTCAAGAAACTGTGGCAAGACGCATATTCAGGCATAAGTGTTGCAACTTTAGCACTTCCATAACGAAATTCGGTACGTGCCCCGCCGGGTTCAACGATTGTCACTCCTATATTAAATTGTGCCACTTCCTGTGCTACGGACTCACAAAAGCCTTCAATTCCGAATTTTGTTGCATGATATAATGAATTGGCAGCGTATGCTACTTGTCCGCCATAGGAAGATATTTGAATGATATTTCCACCTCCTTGTTTGCGTAAAAAAGGAAGAGAGTACTTAATCAACATGATAGAACCGGTTAAATTCGTAGCAATAATACGGTTGATTTCATTCTCCGAAAGTTCCTCTGCACAGCCAAACAAGCCGTATCCTGCATTACTGACTACCACGTCTATTCTTCCATGTTCGGCAAAGCTTTTATGCACTACTGTACGGATGCTTTCTACATCGCAAACATCGAGTATGCGGCAATCAAATGTTGAAGGGTATTTTTCAATCAGCCCGGCAACCTTTGCCACATTGCGTACTGTACCGATGACTATATTTCCACTTTCAAGTAACAGTTTGGTCATTTCATATCCGAAACCACTACTTACACCTGTAATTAACCAAGTCCTTTTCATGTTCTTTTCAAATTAAGTTCATGCTGCAAATTTATGGGATTGCGGGATTACAGATGGTATTGAAATTACTGAATTTCTTACCAATATTACTGATACTCCGGCAGTTTTTCCGGTAGGTTTGAAATAAAACATTTATCTATACCGATGTAGTCATGGAAGCAAAAGTTGAATCCATCAATTGAATTTCCAACTATTTCCCAAAAACTGATATGAGGCATTTTTCGGATTGGTACAATTCTGTTGCGATTGAATGCACATTATTTTGTTGCATAACAATAAAGTAGTACATTTGCATAAAATTCAAACTATGGCTATAACAATCAAGAATATTCCGGTTTTAGAGGGGACTACGGCAGAAGATTTTGTGCGTAGTGCGGACAAGAATGCAGCAAAGGCGACCCCACGGTTATCCGTGGCTGCCAAGAAGCGATTGCAAAAAGTGTTGGAAAAATCCCGTTCATTTCGATTCAATTAACTGTGAACGAGATTGCCTTATTCCGGCAGGGGTTGATGTTGTAAAAGCTTTAAAGGTATCGGGAAAATTAATAGTTACTATTTGAATACTTGCAGATTGTTTTTTACTCGTATGTAAAATGCAATTCAGGGGAAACAAAAACGCCCCACTTGCCACAAGATGGGCGACAAATAGGGCGTAACCTAACCTACATTCTATCTTAACCTATTTATAGCCAATCAGCCATTGCACCATTTCCGGATCATAATGCGAGAAGAACAGGCTTTTCCTCTGGTCAAGTCCGGCTATTTCCTGCATATCTTCATCCGTCAAGGCAAAGTCGAATACATTGAAGTTCTCAATCATTCGCTCTTTGCGGGTGGACTTTGGAATGACAATAATGCCTCGTTGAATAAGGAAACGCAATGCAGTCTGCGCCACCGACTTGCCGTATTTTTCACCGATAGTTTTCAGAATAGTGTTCGTAAAGAACTCATTCCGTCCCTCGGCAAACGGCCCCCATGACATGACGTGCGTACCGTAACGTTCCATGATTTTCTGCGGTTCCACCTGTTGGTTGAATACGTGTGTTTCCACTTGGTTGACCATTGGCTTTATTTCACAGAACTCCGCCAAGTCCACGAAACGGTCGGGATAGAAATTACTTACGCCGATGGCACGCGCCTTGCCGGTCTTGTAAGCTTCTTCCATAGCACGATAAGTGCCGTAATAGTCGTTGAAGGGCTGATGAATTAATAACAAATCCACATAGTCGCTTTGTAATTTGCGCAAGGATTCGTCAATGGATGCCTTCGCTTGTTCATAACCCGCATTGGAAATCCATACTTTGGTGGTGATGAAAATCTCATCACGGGCAATACCGCTTTTCTTCACGGCACGTCCCACGCCTTCTTCGTTGTAATAAGCCTGCGCGGTATCAATGGAACGGTAACCCACACTCAAGGCATCTGCTACGCAACGTTCACATTCTTCAGGTGTCACTTGATAAACGCCGTAGCCCAATATCGGCATTTCGACGCCATTGTTTAATTTTACTATTTCCATTTTTAATTATTGTTATTGTTACCTACTACATAGATTCATTCTTTGTCTTTTTTCAGATTCTCACGAAAGAAGTGTTCTATTTTATCATAGGGAATCATGTTAGCCTTATTGTCATAGAGATCCACATGGGTTGCACCGGGAATAATCATAAGCTCCTTATTGTCACCTCTCAACTTTTTGAATGCATCCTCACTGAAATAGCGGGAATGTGCTTTCTCTCCATGAATCAAAAGTACTGCACTGCGTATTTCATCGCTATAAGAAAGTAAGGGCATATTGATAAAGGAAAGAGCCGAAGTCTTGTTCCATCCTCCATTAGAATTGAGGGAGCGTTTATGGTATCCACGTGCCGTCTTGTAATAGCCGTAATATTCTTTCACGAACCAAGGTGCATCCTCCGGCAACGGGTCAGCCACTCCGCCTCCAAGTTCATACGATCCATTCTTTGCATCAATCGTGCGCTGGGCATTGAGCTGTTTGCGGAGTTCATAACGCTGGCCGGCATCCATTGAATCGAAATAGCCGTTAGCATTCACCCGGCTCATATCGTACATTGTAGAAGCTACTGTCGCTTTGATTCGGGTGTCTATTGCCGCTGCATTTATAGCCATACTGCCCCAGCCGCAAATACCTATGATCCCGATGCGTTCTGAGTCTACATTATCACATATAGAGAGGAAATCCACGGCAGCACAAAAATCTTCGGTATTGATGTCCGGTGAAGCTACATAGCGAGGTTCGCCGCTGCTCTCACCGGTGTATGACGGATCGAAAGCAATGCTCAGGAAGCCGCGTTCAGCCATCGTCTGGGCATAAAGGCCTGATGATTGCTCCTTTACGGCACCGAAAGGTCCGCATACGGCAATAGCTGCCAATTTTCCTTCAGCGTTCTTTGGAGTGTACATATCTGCCGCTAACGTAATGCCATAACGGTTACGGAATATCACTTTACTGTGATTTACTTTGTCACTTTTCGGGAAGACTTTATCCCACTCTTTTGTTAATTCTAAAGTATCCATCTTTTTATCAGTTATTTCATTTCAATAAATATTTTCTCATAATGACCAGTGTGCTAAATCAGTACTATTATATTTGCTTTCCCATCCCGTATGCTTCTTGCAGGACAGGATTACCTTTTATCTCGCCTGCGTGCCACACTCCGGTTGCAAGTAACTTCCCTTTTACTACCGGGTTTTCCAGGCAATCAATGAAGCCCATCAGATTATCAAAAACGTGCTCCAAAAGGGGGCGTCCCCCGTCTCCTTCGGCAGCGGCGGCTAGAAAATAGAACTCCTTGTTTGTCATTTCGGTATAAGGACCACAGCAACGGTCCAGCATTGTTTTCAGTTGCGCACTCATCGCATAGAAATAAACAGGGGTTGCCAGTACAATGACGTCGGCAGCCAACATCTTGCCGATAATCTCGGCAGCATCGTCTTTTTGAGGGCATGGTTTTCTGTATTGGCTGCATACGCTGCACCCTGTGCAATAGTTGATTGTTTTGTCTCCCAGAAAAACCTTTTCCACTTCATTCCCGGCTTCCACTGCTCCGCGCATAAATTCATCGCAAAGGGTATCGGAGTTTCCTCCGCGTCGCGGACTGGATGATAGTATAAGTACTTTCTTACTCATAATTGTATGTTGTTTTAATTGGTTATTTTTCATGTTGCAAAAATACATTGTTACAGGGAGGTACTTGGTAGATAAATTACGGATAACATGACCCGAATTACGGATAATCCCGCCTATTCATATTTTCCATCCTTACGATGCGATCTCCGGTTTTACTTGTTGTTCGCTAAATTGTTTTGCCCGAATCCTCAATGCCACGAATACGATACTTACTATCAGAAACAGTAGAGAACCGAAAACAGAAAAGCGCGTACCCCAATAGGTGATGAATAAACCACAGACTGCCGCGCCTATCGTCGTGCCCAGATTGGCAGACAGAAGAAATAGTCCGTTGGCAAAATCCGGAGCTTCGGGAGCTGCATCGGTTATCATGTACTGCATGGTGTTCTGTGCATATCCGGCAAGTATGCCGAGGATCAGGATGATAATTGCCATGGCTGTCATCCATTCTCCCAAGAAGTACAGACATATATAGGATGCGAAGAGCATAAACGGAACAAGCATCATGCTGCGCACCGGATTCACGGCAAGCTGCTTTCCGGCTATGACATTCCCTACAATATTGGCAATTCCATATATCAGTAACATAATGCTAATCACATGGTAGGATACCTTTGTAACCATTTTTAGATAATCCGACATATAACTGAAGAATCCGAACAAAGCCCCATTAATCAGTGTAACGGCAACAATGGAATGCCATGTGATTTTTTTACTCAATACACTTAATTGTTCCCCATAGGATAGCTTTTGCCGGACTGGCATAGAAGGTACAAAAAGAACAGTGGCTATAAATACCAATGCATTGACCACAGTGAAGAACGCCATTCCCATAGTAAATGAAACTTCACTTGCAATATAGCTTGTTACCGGTACTCCCAATACCATTCCGGCAGAGACGCCAATGAAAACTTTAGCCACAGCCTTCGGCGCTTTTTTCTTGCCCACAGAAGCCGCCGCCACCGTAAAGGCCATAGAGACATAGACCGGATGCAGGAAAGCCGGAAGTGCACGGGCTATCAGTAACACGGCAAAGTTCGATGTAAGCATTGAAATGATATTACTCAGTGTAAAGACTCCTAATGCCAGCAACATTACTTTTTTACGGTTCACACCCGAAAAAAGCAGGGGAGTGACAGGAGCCGACAAAGCCACCACTAATGCGAATATACTGACCGTCCACCCCGCCTGGGGGACAGTGACATGATAAGTTTCGGCTATTAAAGGCAATATACCAATTACCCCCATCTCTGTATTGATGATGCCGAATACACCAACCGTAAGGATAAAAACGAGCAATGTGCCCGAATTGAGTTTAAGTTTACTTTCTTGTTCCATAACCTATATTATTCTTTTGTTTCCATGACGCAAAGTACGGAAGAATGCAGAAAAGTATTTGTAGACAGATTACGGACATCATGACCCCAATTACAGAAGTGCAGTCTGCTTAAAACAGTAATAATGGTTGGATAATCAGTAATTTATGCACAAGCCATTTACTGAATGGAACGTATCTTTGTTGCAGCAACTCAATATGAAATAGTGAAAAAACGATTTATATGAGAATGATTAACAAACTGATAGCAGCAGCGCTATTGACCGTAGCCGTCTGCCATCCCATTAATGCGCAACAGAATATGGAAAATGTATTGAATGAACGGCAACGGAATATGGTTGCCATCGCGTGCCTTGAGGCAAAAGGTGATTTGGAAAATCTTTCGGAAGCCATCCATACAGGTTTGGACGAAGGCCTGACAATCAGTGAAATAAAAGAAGCACTCTCACATCTCTATGCCTACACCGGCTTTCCCCGCAGCCTTAATGCCTTGGGAGTCCTCCGGCAAGTATTGGAGGAGCGCAAGGCAAAGGGCATTATAGATAAGGAAGGCAAAGATGCCGATGCATTGCCCCAAGATTTTGATGCCTTGAAAGAAGGCACGGCTGTGCAGACCCGCCTTAGCGGCACTCCCTTCAATTATACGTTTGCCCCGGCTACCGATTATTATTTGAAAGCGCATCTTTTCGGCGATATTTTCGCACGAAACAATTTGACTTTTCCGGAACGTGAGCTAGTGACCGTCAGCGCCCTGTCCGGTATCAAAGGTGTGGATCCTCAACTGAAATCGCACGTGCGTGGAGCAAAGAACATGGGACTGACGGATGCGGAAATACATTCCATCCCCGGCGTACTGCTGCAAAAAGTAGGCGAGACCGAGGCTTATCGTGCGGAGAAAGCCATCGCCGAAGTCTATGGTGAAGAACTGAAAGAAGGCGAACCCATAGAGAACAGTGTATTCCCGAAGGGTGAACCGAATACCGCCTATGCCCCCTATTTTATAGGGAACAGCTACTTGGCTCCGCTGGCAACCGGTGAAGGGAAATTGCCGGTATCAAACGTCACCTTCGAACCGCGCTGCCGTAACAACTGGCACATTCATCACCGTGGCGGACAGATCCTGATCTGTGTAGGCGGCAGAGGCTGGTATCAGGAATGGGGTAAGCCCGCCCGGGAACTGCATCCCGGTGACGTGGTTGATATTCCTGCCGAAGTGAAACATTGGCATGGCGCCGCAGCCGACAGTTGGTTTCAGCACATCGCCATCGGTGTTCCCGCCGAAGGGGCAAGTGCCGAATGGCTGGAACCGGTGACCGATGCAGAATATGACAAACTGAAATAACACATGCACTGTTGTGTAGGAAGAAAATCATACCCGGGCTACGGATAGTATAACCCCAATTACAGATTTCGCGTACCGCCTGATATTCGTATGATTTTTATTCCTACCTTTGCTACAGTTCAAACACTTACGTCTATGGATCAGATCATAAATTTAGAGAATGTAGACCAGTACAACAACCTGTACGGACTTGAAACATTGCATCCGTTGATAAGCGTCGTAGACCTTACCCGGGCGACCAAGATTGTAAATCATATTCGTATGCATTACGGAATCTATGCACTCTTTCTGAAACAGACGAAAAGTTGCAACATCCTGTACGGACGCACTTCATACGACTATCAGGAAGGAACCATCGTCAGTTTTGCCCCCGGGCAGACAGTTGGTGTGGATATGATAGAAGATGAAGTAGCTCCCCAAGTTTATGGAATCATCTTTCATCCCGACCTGATCCGTGGCACCTCCTTGGGAAAAAGCATCAAGGCATATACTTTCTTCTCCTATGCTGTCAACGAGGCATTGCACCTTTCAGAAGAAGAAAGAGGCATCGTGATGGATTGTCTGAAAAAAATCAGCATCGAACTGGAACATGGCATAGACAAGCACAGTAAAACTCTGATAGCCATGAACATCGAACTGTTGCTCAGCTACTGTATGCGCTTTTATGAACGGCAATTCATCACTCGAAGCAATGCAAACAGAGATGCCCTCACTAAATTTGAGGAACTGTTGGACGATTATTTCCAAAGCGGGTTGCCTATGCAGGCAGGACTGCCCACCGTGAAGTATTTTGCAGACAAGATATGCCTTTCGTCCAACTATTTTGGCGATATGGTAAAGAAGGAAACAGGAAAAACGCCGCAAGAACATATTCAGGAGAAAGTGATTGAACTGGCAAAGGAACATATCATAGGTACGGACGAAACGGTAAGTGAAATAGCCTATACACTGGGCTTTCAATACCCGCAACACCTCTGCCGGTTATTCAAGAAACGCATGGGTTGTACACCGAATACATACAGGTTGCAACAAGGACAAACTATTTAATAACGCAGGATGATCCTCGGAAAAAGATATACATTATGAATGAAATAATAAAAGTCGACACAATAGACCTGTACAACAAGCTGTATGGGCTGGAAACCACCCATCCACTGGTCACGGTAGTGGATTTGACAAAAGCGACTACCTTCCCCAACCATGTCCGCATGAATATGGGAGTCTATTCACTTTTCTTGAAACAAACCCAATGCGGTGACTTGACATACGGCAAAAAGCTATATGATTACCAGGAAGGAACCATTGTCACCTTCGCCCCCGGACAGGTAATCGGCATTGAACTGAAGGAAGATGCCCGCCCCATTTCAATGGGCATTGTTTTCCATCCCGACCTGATACGGGGCACATCACTCGGAGAAAATATCAAGCATTATTCATTCTTCTCATACGAAGTAAATGAGGCGCTCCATTTATCCGAAGAAGAAAGGCAAATCATCCTTGACTGCCTCGACAAAGTCCGTATAGAATTAAGCCATGACATAGATAAACATAGCAAAACGCTGATAGCCAAGAATATAGAATTGCTACTTGATTATTGTATGCGTTTCTATGAACGCCAGTTCAATACCCGCAGCAAGGCGAATAAGGATATACTGGTACAGTTTGAGGCTCTGCTGGATGATTATTTTCAAGGAGAGAATGCAGAGAACAACGGTTACCCCACCGTTAAATATTTTGCAGACAAAGTATTCCTTTCTCCCAATTATTTCGGCGACCTCATTAAGAAAGAAACCGGACAAACAGCCCAGCAATATATATTGCTGAAGCTGATAAGCGTTGCCAAAGACCGGATTGTAAACACCAACCAGTCCGTAACCGAAGTAGCCTACGGACTGGGATTTCAGTATGCACAGCATTTCTCGCGCCTGTTCAAGAAGAACGTAGGTTGCTCGCCCAATGAATACAAGAAACAGAATATGGAATAAGACATTTCTGCTTGCAAACAAGCCATATCCATGAAAGAGAACCTATTGAATATAGAAACCATACACGAGTGCAACTGCTGCCTGGGGTACAAGACATTGCACCCCTTGGTCAGCGTTATCGACTTGTCGCAGGCCAACCTGGAGCAATGTACCGTCAAATTTGATTTCTATACCCTTATCATGCTGGAAGGCGACGCGGAAGACTTCCTGTATGGACGCAAGTATTATGATTACTCCAATGCATCGCTCCTGTTCCTCACTCCGGGCGAGTCCATCCAAATAGATCATAATGAATTGCTCCGCCGGAAGGGCTGGCTGCTTGCGTTTCATCCCGATTTGCTCTGCTATACTTCGCTGGGCGGGCATATAGCAGACTATACCTTCTTTTTCTATCAACCGGAGGAAGCCCTCCACTTGTCCTTGCGCGAGAAAAACAAAATCACAGACTGCCTGCACAATATAGGCGATGAACTGGAACACGCCATAGACTGTCATAGCAAGACCTTGATTTCCAGGCATATCGAACTCTTGTTGGATTATTGTACCCGTTTCTATGAGCGTCAGTTCATTACACGCTGTGAGGCGAACAAATCTATCATCCGCCAGACCAATCTATTGCTGGACGAGTACATCCAATCCGGAAAGTTGAAGAAAGGAGTTTTACCTTCTACCGAATACTGTGCCGGCAAACTTCATCTGTCTACCCACTATTTCAGTGACTTATTATACTTTGAGACAGGACAGAACATCCATGAGTATTTCCAGTTCAAGCGATTGGAAGCTGCCAAGACGATGCTGTTAGCCCAAGGCAACACAGCCCGCATGGTGACGGAAAAGCTGGGTTATCCCAACGTGCAATATTTCAGCCGCATCTTTAAAAAGATAACAGGAGTGGCTCCCAACGATTATAGATTGGCTCAGAACTAATGAAAACCGCCTGTTCATCGTTAGTCTCGCTTGGTTTCATTAAGCGAAACTGGAGTCTCGCCCAGTGGAGACTCTAGTATCACCTAGGGAACACTCGAGTTTCATGCTGTGACTACTCCAATACCATGCTGGGAGTACTGGAGTATTCTCGGCAGATACTGACGCATGATTGCTGAGGCGTTGAAGGATTGACTATAATGAAGGAGTTATGAAGGATAATGAAGGAGATATGAAGGAGTTATGAAGGAAATTTGAAGGATAGTTTGTTGATAGACAGTAGTTTATCTACTATTCTGAAGGATATGAAGGAGTTTTGATAAAATTTCCTATGTATGATTAAGAATATTCCGCCTTTATTTTTCGTTCTCAATCGCTTTGATAACTTGATAATATAGCATATAAAAAAACAAAAGGAGTAAAGTCATTGAGACTTCACTCCTTTTATTTCATCCGATCAAATGAATTATTTTCCGTTATATTCATCAGATACAGTTAATTTCTTACGACCTTTAGCACGACGGCTAGCCAATACACGACGACCGTTAGCAGTTGCCATTCTTTCACGGAATCCGTGTTTGTTTTTTCTCTTTCTGTTAGAGGGTTGGAATGTTCTTTTCATTGTATATACTTATTTTTATGTTATTATTCACCATTGTAACGGGCTGCAAAATTAGTGACTTTTTTGAAATAAACAAAGAGTTATCTCATTTTTAGTGATTTCTTTTTGCGTTTTTTCTTGATTTACATTACTTTTGCACTCGAAATCACAATAGTAAGTGAATATAATCTGAAATAATAATCAAATATAAGCGAAGAAAAGTATGATTAATGCTCAAGACATTAAAATCGGAACAGCTATCCGTATGGACGGCAAATTGTATTTCTGTATTGACTTCCTGCATGTAAAACCGGGAAAAGGTAACACGTTTATGCGTACTAAATTAAAAGATGTAGTGAATGGTTACGTTTTGGAACGTCGTTTCAATATCGGTGAAAAGCTGGAAGATGTGCGCGTAGAACGCCGTCCTTTTCAGTTCCTATATAAAGAAGGTGAAGATTATATCTTCATGAACCAGGAAACTTACGATCAGCACCCTATCGCTCATGACTTGATCACAGGTGTTGACTTCCTGAAAGAGGAAATGGTTGTGGAAGTGGTTTCTGATGCTTCTACAGAAACAGTGTTGTTTGCTGAAGTTCCTGTAAAAGTTCAGTTGAAGATTACTTATACAGAACCGGGATTGAAGGGCGATACTGCTACCAATGCGACAAAACCTGCTACTGTTGAAACAGGTGCAACGGTTCGTGTTCCCTTGTTTGTAAACGAAGGCGAAGTAATCGAAATCGATACTCGTGACGGTTCTTATGTAGGTCGTGTGAAAGCATAATCTTACCGGATACAGCATATAAAAAGGCGGAACTTGTTGCAAGCTCCGCCTTTTTTGTGTTCCTTTGTACGTGGTTTGTACACTGTAGGGGGCGGATTGAATCCGCCCGAACCAGCGGTCACGACCTTGGGAGTAATGCATGAAGTAAACTATTGTCGGGCTAGATTCAATCTGCCCCTACGGCAAAATGATAACAACAATAGTTTTCCATACACACACCACGAGTAAATATATGATAGTAATGAGATATTCTTTTATTATACCGGTTTATAACCGTCCCGACGAAGTGAATGAACTGCTGGAAAGCTTAACCCGGCAGACCAACAGGGACTTTGAAGTCATAGTGGTGGAGGATGGATCATCCATCCCGTGCAAAGAGGTAGTGGATCAATACGCCACCTCTATGGATATACATTATTATAACAAGCCAAACTCCGGTCCCGGACAAACCCGCAACTATGGGGCGGAACGCAGCCGGGGGGAATACCTTATTATATTAGATTCCGATTGCATTCTTCCCGTAGGTTACTTATCGGCAGTTGAGGCCGAACTTCAACGGGAGAAAGCCGATGCTTTCGGTGGTCCCGACCGTGCACACGAATCTTTTACCGATGTGCAGAAGGCGATAAACTATGCCATGACTTCATTCTTCACCACCGGAGGCATCCGTGGCGGAAAGAGGAAGATGGATAAATTCTATCCCCGTAGCTTCAATATGGGAGTACGATCGGAAGTGTATAAAGCATTGGGCGGCTTCTCGAAGATGCGTTTCGGCGAGGACATTGATTTCAGCATCCGCATCTTTAAAGGAGGATATGCTTGCAGGCTATTCCCCGAAGCATGGGTGTGGCACAAACGTCGCACGGATCTGAAGAAGTTCTTCAAGCAAGTGCATAATTCGGGTATTGCCCGCATCAATCTGTATAAGAAATATCCCGAATCATTGAAACTGGTTCATCTGCTTCCGGCCGTCTTTACTTTGGGCGTGGCGTTCCTGTTGCTCTGTTCCCTGATTTGTGCATGGAGCCTGACGTTGCTTTTGCTCTTTGCATTGATAATCTGCATTGATTCCACCTTGCAAAATAAAAGTTTGAAGATAGGACTCCTTTCCATCGTGGCTTCTTTCATCCAACTGACCGGATATGGAACCGGTTTCCTGTGGGCATGGTGGAAGCGGTGTGTGCTGGGCAAGAGTGAGTTTGCGGCGTTTGAAAAGAACTTTTATAAGTAAGATGGCTGAAAAACTAACCATAAACCACTGGGCGGAAGAAGACCGTCCCCGTGAGAAGATGATGTTGCACGGTGTGGCTACCCTGTCGGATGCCGAGTTGCTTGCCATCCTGATAGGGTCGGGAAATACGGAAGATTCCGCCGTGGAACTGATGCGCAAGGTGCTGAACGATTATCATAACAACCTGAACGAACTGGGCAAGACCACCGTAGATGAACTATGCCATTATAAAGGAATAGGTCCCGCAAAGGCGATCACCATCCTTGCCGCTTCCGAATTGGGGAAACGCCGTAAAGATGAAGAAGTGAAAGAACGGAAAACCATTCTCAGCTCCCGTGATGTCTATCAATATTTCTATCCGCTGATGTGCGACTTACCTACGGAAGAATGCTGGATATTGCTACTAAACCAGGCATCTAAAGTCATTGACCGGGTGAAAGTCAGTGCCGGCGGCTTGGCTTCTACGGCGGTTGATGTGCGTTGCATTTTAAGGGAGGCATTGTTGAAGCGTGCCGTCTCTATGGCGCTTTGCCATAACCATCCATCGGGCAGCATTCGTCCCAGCATGGAGGACGACCGCTTGACGGATCATTTGGATAAGGCGGCAAAAGTAATGAACATAAAGTTGATAGACCATGTTATTTTAACGGATGGCAAATTTTATAGCTATGCCGATGAAGGTAAAATGTAGAAAAATCACTAAATTTGCAATTATAAAGAATAAGAAACATGGATGCAGATACCCGTTTAAAAATAGAAGAGAGAATAATAGCCATGCTGAAAACCGTATATGACCCCGAAATACCGGTAAATATATACGATTTGGGCTTGATATATAAGATTGACTTGCAGGACAGTGGGGAAGTGATACTGGATATGACACTGACCGCTCCTAATTGTCCCGCGGCAGATTTCATTATGGAAGATGTCCGCCAAAGAGTTGATTCGGTGGAAGGAGTCACATCATCAGTCATAAACTTGGTCTTTGAACCCGAATGGGACAAGGATATGATGACTGAAGAAGCCAAACTTGAATTGGGATTCCTTTAATAAATTGAGAATTAAAAATTAAAAATTGAAAAATAAGAAGCTGCCGGTGTCAGAAGTTATTGTACAAAGTATTATTTTTTAATTCTCAATTCTCAATTTTTAATTTAATAAGCTTATGAAGAACGTTTATTTCCTCTCCGATGCACATTTAGGCTCTCGTGCCATAGCGCACGGGCGTACTCAGGAACGCCGTTTGGTGAATTTCCTGGATAGTATCAAACACAATGCCGCCGCCGTGTATCTGTTGGGAGATATATTTGACTTTTGGTATGAATTTAAGTTGGTAGTGCCGAAAGGTTATACCCGCTTTCTGGGAAAGATTTCCGAGCTGACCGATTTGGGAGTGGAGGTTCATTTCTTTATCGGCAACCATGATATATGGTGTGGTGATTACTTGGAAAAGGAATGCGGAGTGACTATTCACCGCCAGCCGTTGACTTGTGAGATTTATGGAAAAGAGTTCTTCATGGCGCATGGCGACGGGTTGGGAGATACCGATGCCAAGTTTAAATTGCTGCGTTCTATGTTTCATAGCACTACATTGCAGCAGTTGTTTTCTATGATTCATCCCCGTTGGAGCATAGACTTGGGGTTGGAATGGGCAAAACACAGCCGCATGAAGCGTGCCGGTGGCAAGGAACCCGAATATATGGGGGAAGACAAAGAACCCTTGGTGCTCTTTACCAAAAATTATCTGAAAGACCATCCTACTATTAATTACTTCATTTACGGGCATCGTCACATCATGCTGGACTTGATGTTGAGCCGCACTTCCCGTATGCTTATCCTTGGTGACTGGATACAGGATTTCTCATATGCCGTATTTGATGGTGAGAATATGTTTCTGGAACAGTATGTGGAAGGAGAAAGCCAATACTCTTGATGCTTCGATACCAGGATTTGTTATCATTTTGCTGTAGGGGCAGATTGAATCTGCCCGATAACAGTTTACTTCATGCATTACTCCCAAGGTCGTGACCGCTGGTTCGGGCGGATGCAATCCACCCCAACGGTAAACAATATGATAGTTGTATCCGTGTTTTGACACTTCTTCTTATTTTATATAGCTCTCCTTATTTACCTCTTATTTTTATAAACTGAAAAATAAATAGAAAGATTTTTCTGTAATCGTGTCTGTTTTAAATAAAAACTTCTATATTTGCAATTAGGATAGTTTCAAATGATAGGTTTTAGGAATTGATGCTCTTATTTCATAGGAGAGATAAAAAAGGTGGATGATTGGAAGGACATTGGGTTTCCCCTATTATTTTGAACTTAATCTAATTTGACTATTATGAAAAAGATCTGATTTTAATCATTCAGAAGGAGCTTGACTTCGATGGGGAGTAAATAAAGTTAGAGAGCGAAACTATTTTCAGAACTGATGTCATTGCGATGATTATCCGGTTCAATCTTATGAAACACTAATCCATCCGGTTTCATAAGTGAATGCAAAAAAAGAAGAAGGCCGCTAAGCATCTCGCTCAGCGGCCTTCTATAGCCATATATTAACCAAACAATAAAATTACTTGTTCAGGATTGCCATTGTATCGCTGGCAATCATCAGTTCTTCGTCAGTCGGGATAACGGCCACGGTTACTTTTGAATCGTCAGCAGAGATGATTGCTTCTTCTCCGCGGACCTTGTTCTTTTCGAGGTCGATCTTTACACCCATGAATTCCAGTCCTTCGCATACCTCAGAGCGGCAGTTTGCCTGGTTTTCGCCTACACCGCCGGTAAACAGGATGATGTCTACGCCACCCAAAGCGGCAGCATAAGAACCGATATATTTCTTAATGCGGTAGAAGTACATTTTCTCTGCCAAGATAGCTTTCGGATTCCCGGCAGCAACGGCAGCTTCCAGTTCGCGCATATCGCTTGATACACCCGAAACGCCCAGTACGCCACTCTTTTTATTTAATAAGTTGGAAACACCTGTCGGAGTCAAACCTTCTTTTTCCATGATGAAAGTTACGGCGCCTGCATCAATATCACCGCTGCGGGTACCCATCACCAGACCTTCCAACGGAGTCAAGCCCATGCTGGTATCTATACATTTACCGTCTTTGATAGCGGAGATGGAACCACCGTTGCCAATGTGGCAAGTGATGATTTTCTTTCCTTTCGGATCAACGCCCAAGAAATCGCATACACGCTGTGAAACGTAGCGGTGAGAAGTTCCGTGGAAACCGTAACGGCGCACACCATATTTTTCATACAGTTCGTAAGGAATGGCATACAGGTATGCATAATCAGGCATAGTCTGATGGAATGCAGTATCGAATACACCTACTTGGGGTACGTTGGGAAGGATGGCAGAAACTGCGTTTACACCTTTCAGGTTGGCAGGGTTGTGAAGCGGAGCCAGATCGTTGCAAGCTGTGAAAGCATCCAATACTTCTTTGTCCAGTTTCACTGATTCGCTGAAACGTTCTCCACCGTGTACCATGCGGTGACCTACGGCGTTGATTTCATCCAATGATTTGATAGCGCCATATTCCGGGCTGATCAATGTATTCATAATGAACTCGATACCTGCTGTATGTTCGGGGATGTCTTTTTCCAGAATTTTCTTTTCGCCGTTAGGCAAAGTCAATTTCAAGAAAGAGCCTACCAATCCGATTTTTTCGATACCGCCCTGTGCCAGGACTTCTTTGGTAGACATATCAAACAATTTGTATTTGATGGAAGAGCTACCGCAATTAAGTACTAATATTTTCATAATGTTGTTTTCTTTATTTATTGCTGTAGGGGCGGATTGAATCCGCCCGGAAACAGTTTGCTTTATGTATACGGGCGGATTCAATCCGCCCCTACGGGTTAATGTTATTGGTTATTTTTAGCAGCAATGGCCTGATTGGCAGTAATTGCAATCATCTTATAAACATCGTCAATAGAACAGCCGCGAGAAAGGTCGTTTACCGGACGGGCAATACCTTGCAGGATTGGACCTACAGCGGTAGCGTGTCCTAAACGTTCTACCAATTTATAGGAAATATTACCTACTTCCAAAGAAGGAACGATCAATACATTTGCTTTACCTGCAATTTCTGAACCCGGAGCTTTGCTTGCACCGATGTGAGGAACCAAAGCTGCATCAGCTTGCAATTCACCATCAATCTTCAAATCGGGAGCCATTTCTTTAGCGATGCCCAAAGCTTCAACTACTTTGTCTACTACTTCGTGTTTAGCAGAACCTTTGGTTGAGAAGCTTAACATAGCTACGCGCGGTTCAATTCCGGCAACAGCCTTAGCAGTCTGAGCCGTACAAACAGCAATCTGAGCCAACTGGTTAGCATCCGGAACAGGAGTTACAGCAACATCGCCCATTACCAACAAACCGTTTTCTCCATATTCGGGAGCGTGAGTCAGCATCAGCATAGCACCTGATACGCAAGTGATGCCCGGAGTAGTCTTGATAATCTGCAGAGCAGGGCGAAGTACATTACCTGTGGTATTGCGTGCACCAGCCAATTGTCCGTCAGCGTCGCCAGCCTTGATAATCAGACATCCCAGGTACAACGGATCGAGAACCAGCTTGCGGGCTTCTTCGATGGTCATTCCCTTTTTCTTGCGGAGTTCGCACAGCAGTTGTGCATACTCTTCTTTTTTCGGATGGTTTTCGGGGTCGATAATGGTTGCTTTACCGATGTTTCCCAATCCCCATTCTTTAGCCAATCCCATGATTTCATCAGGGTTTCCCAATAAAATGAGGTCGGCAACACCGTCTGTCAATATTTGGTTGGCAGCTTTTAATGTGCGTTCTTCTGTTCCTTCCGGAAGAACAATGCGCTGTTTGTTAGCTTTCGCGCGCTCTACGATTTCAGAAATTAAATCCATGATAATATATTAATTATGTACGTTCTAACGACGAGTGTTGTTTTTCACGCTGCAAAAGTAGCTAATTTTGCAATATCTACATTGCAAAATCAATAATATTTTTGGTTTAAAGTATGCTAAAACTGTATGTTATTGAACACCAAACGAGATGTTTCCTTAACTTTGCGCAGTTTTCAATGAGTATTCAATAAAATAAAAGGTATGATTCGTCAGTGCGCCATTCTTTTTGGCTGTTTGGCTTTGGGTGAATTGATTGTTTTTTTGACGGGTATTAAGCTGCCGTCCAGCATTATAGGAATGCTGTTGCTCACCCTTTTTCTCAAATTGGGTTGGATAAAACTGCAATGGGTGCAGGGACTGTCCGATTTCCTGGTTGCAAACCTTGGTTTCTTCTTTGTTCCACCCGGCGTGGCGTTGATGCTATACTTTGATATTATCCAGGCACAGTTTTGGCCGATAGTTATTGCCACACTGGTCAGTACGGTTCTGGTACTGGTCGTAACAGGATGGGTTCACCAATTAGTTAGAAAATCAAATGGAATATTTAGAAAATAAGTTCTTCTTGCTGGCACTCACCTTCGGGGTGTTTTTTCTGTCACGCGTTCTTCAGAAGAAGACAGGATGGGTGGTATTAAACCCTATTTTATTGACCATTGCCGTGTTGATTCTGTTTTTAAAGTTCACCGGCATCAGTTACGAAACTTATAATGAAGGTGGCCATCTTATTGAATTTTGGCTGAAACCGGCAGTAGTGGCACTGGGCGTACCTCTTTATTTGCAGTTGGAGATGATAAAGAAGCAGTTGCTCCCCATTGTCATCTCCCAGTTGGCAGGTTGCTTGGTGGGACTGGTTGCCGTAGTGGTTATTGCCAAGTTGCTGGGGGCTACTCCCGAAATAATCTGTTCATTGGCACCGAAGTCCGTAACAACTCCTATCGCAATGGAGGTTTCTAAAACTACCGGAGGTATTCCCGCTTTGACGGCTGCCGTAGTGGTGGTAGTCGGACTCTTTGGAGCAGTATTCGGCTTTAAGGTGCTTCATCTGGGGCGTGTAGGCAGCCCCATTGCACAGGGGTTATCCATGGGAACGGCTACCCATGCGGTGGGAACTTCCACGGCAATGGAGATTAGTGGCAAGTATGGAGCTTATGCCAGCCTGGGATTGACGCTGAACGGAATCATGACAGCCTTTTTTACTCCAACAATTCTTAGATTATTAGGTGTGATTTAACAAAAAAGCCCTTATCTTTGTTATACTAAGAAATCAATATTTTAATATGATCGAATTTAAAGATATAACTTTAGCGGATAAAGACTTGATACAGTCATTTACCCTTAAAAGCCAGCGTCGTAATTGCGATTTATCATTTGCTAACCTTTGCAGTTGGATATTTCTTTATCAAACCATGTATGCTGTGATAGACGACTATCTGGTGCTACGCTTTTATGCGGGTGAAGAACTGGCTTATATGATGCCTGTGGGCACAGGAGATGTGAAACCTGTATTGGAAGCTTTGATAAAGGATGCCGAGGAGTTGGGAGGCAGATTCCGTATGCTGGGAGTATGTGTGGGCATGAAAGCCGACATAGAAACTGTGATGCCCGGACGCTTCACCTTTACCGAAGATCGTGATTACTTTGATTACATCTATCTGCGTACCGACCTTGCCACTCTGAAAGGAAAGAAATTTCAGTCTAAGCGCAATCATATAAACAAATTCAAGAAACAGTATCCTGACTATGAATACAAGGTACTCACTCCCGAACTTGTACCTGAATGCCTGAAACTGGAAGAAGAATGGTGCCGTGCCAATAATTGTGACGAACAACTGGCATTGGGAGCCGAGCGTAAATCCATGACCTATGCGCTGAATAACATGGAAGCATTGGGACTGGTAGGGGGTGTACTGCACGTAAATGGAAAGATTGCCGCCTTTACCTATGGCGCTCCCATCAACCATGAAACCTGGGATACCTGTGTGGAAAAGGCAGATACAGAAATAGAAGGTTCGTATACCATGATAAACTATGAGTATGCCAACCATATAGATGAGCAATACATCTATATCAACCGTGAGGAAGATCTTGGTTTGGAAGGTTTGCGCAAAGCAAAGCTGTCTTACCAACCTGTCATTTTACTGGAAAAGTGCATAGCCGAACTCAATGACCACAAAGGATGAAGTAAAAGCATTGTGGAAACTCTGCTTCGATGATAGCGATGAGTTTACCGACCTGTATTTCAGTATGAGGTATAAGGATGAAATCAATATGGCCATCCGTGAAGACGGAAAAATTATTTCCGCATTGCAAATGATTCCTTATCCCATGACATTCTGTGGTGAGGTTATCTCTACTTCCTATATTTCGGGGGCTTGCACGCATCCCGGCTATCGGGCACACGGTGCTATGCGGCAGTTATTGAAAGAAACTCATAGACGGATGTATAAAGAAGGGGTGTTGCTCAGTTCACTTATTCCGGCGGAGGAATGGTTATTTGGTTATTATGGCAAATCCGGTTATGCTCCTGCTTTTGGTTATGCTGTGGAGCAGGAGGCGGATAGACTGCACCCGTCGTCTTCCGATTATCGGATAGAGGTCTGTACATCGCCTGATGCGGCCCATTATCAGTATTTCGATTCCCGTATGCGTCAGCGTGAGAGTTGCATTCTGCATACCCAAGAAGACTTTGAAGTCATTATGGCCGATTTAAAATTGGGTGGCGGCAGGTTGCTTGTGGCATATCAGAACGACCGGATTATGGGAATGGCCTTTACGGTAAGAGGTGGAGAAACATTGTATATTAAAGAGTTACTGGCAGATAATGATGCGGTGAAAGGATCGCTATTGCAGGAAGCCTTCTTTATATATAAGGTACGCGCGATGGAATATATCGTACCATCTTCTTCCAATGCTTTATTTCTGGGGATGGCGCGCCTTATTCATGTAGAGAAGGTGTTATCCCTTTTTGCTCGGAAGTATCCGATGTCAGCATTGCATATTCACCTGGAGGACGATGATGTGATTCCTGAAAATAACGGATATTATACGGTGAAGGATGGCATTTGCCTTCGTGAGCATTTGCCGGAAAAGGAATATCAAACTTACACATTGGCTTCTCTTGCCTCCTTGTTGGTGGAGGCAGAGCACCCCTATATGAGTTTGATGCTGAATTAATCTTCTTTTGTCAGAATCCGTTCCAGTTCCTCTGCCGTCAGCCTTAATTGGAATTGTCCTTTGTGTGCTACGGAGATGCCTCCGGTTTCTTCGGAAACAATGATGGCTAAAGCATCCGTTTCCTGCGAGACTCCCATCGCAGCACGATGTCTCAATCCTAATTCCTTCGGGATGTTCAGGTCATGAGATACGGGCAGGATGCAACCTGCTGCTTCTATGCGTTTATGGCGGATAATCATCGCTCCATCGTGCAGAGGGCTGTTTTTGAAGAATATATTTTCTATCAATCGCTGGTTTACATTGGCATTGATGATTTCTCCCGTGCGGATAATGTCATTTAGCGGTACACTTTTTTCGATAACGATCAGTGCACCTACTTTGCCTTTACTCATACTCATGCAGGCAAGTACGATAGGCATAATATCCGCTTTGTCTGTCTTCTCCTGTTTGTTTCCGGTCAATGCCCGGAAGAAACTTCCCAACCTTTTATGAGAACCAAGGGTGACAAGGAACCGGCGGATTTCATCCTGAAACAGGATAATCAGTGCCAATACACCCACGCTGACCAACTTGTCGAAGATAGATCCCAGTAATTTCATCTCCAGAACCTGTGAAACAATGAGCCAAATGCCCACGAATACCAGAATACCGATAAATATATTGATAGAACCGGAGTCTTTCATCAGGCGGTAAGTCTGGTAGAGCAGATAGGCTACCAGCAGAATATCGATCAGGTCTTTTATGCTAAAGTCAATAAACATCGTTCTTAAATTAAGAATTGAGAATTAAAAATTAAAAAATAAGGTGCGGAACTATCTGTTCTAATCCGGGGAAGCCCCGAATCAGAAGGCGGCGCAACTTTTCATCTTTTGAACTATCTTTACCGTTTCCACGGCAGCTTTTACATCGTGTACTCTCAATATATCGGCCCCTTTCATCAGGGAGATAGTATCCAGTACGGTTGTTCCGTTCAAAGCCTCGTCGGGCGTGCCGCCCAGCAGGTGGTAAATCATGGATTTACGGGATACGCCTACCAGCAAAGGAAGTTCGAAGATGCTGAATTCCTCCAGATGATTCATCAACTGGTAATTGTGTTCCAAGGTCTTTCCAAAACCGAAACCGGGGTCCAGAATAATATCCTTTACGCCCAAGTCGCGCAACTGTTGCACCTTTTTTGAGAAATAAAAGAAAATCTCTTTCAGCATATCGTCATAATGCGGGTTCATCTGCATATTCTGCGGAGTTCCCTGCATGTGCATTATAATATAAGGTACTCCCAAGCGGGCAACTGTTTCAAACATCCGTTCATCCATATCTCCGGAGGCAATATCGTTGATAATTGCCACTCCGTATTCCTCCACACACATCCGGGCTACATCGGCACGGAAAGTATCTACTGATACCACACTGCCGGGATGATTCCGGTTGATGATTTCCAAACCGGTACGCAAGCGGCTCATTTCTTCCTCGGAGCTGATATGCTGGGCATTAGGGCGGGAGGAATAAGCGCCTATATCAATGATGGATGCACCTTCTTCCAATATTTGGGAGGCGCGGCGGATTATCTCTTTTTCGGTTTGCTGCCGGCTGCCGGCATAAAAAGAGTCGGGCGTAACGTTCAGGATTCCCATCACTTGCGGCTGGGAAAGATCCATCAGTTTGCCGTTTACATTGATATATTTAGCGTAATTGGTTTCCATTGTTTACAGTTTGTCATTTCGGTAGCACAAAAGTACGTACAATTCTTGAGTTTTTGTTATTTCAAGAACTATTTTTCAGTTATCTTTGTTGCAACTTAATTTAAAAACAAAGGTAAAGATGGATATTTCAGCTTTATACAAGTGTTTTACGGAATGCGGCGTGGTTACCACCGATAGCCGTAATTGTCCCGACGGCTCTATGTTTATAGCCCTGAAAGGAGAAACATTTAATGGGAATACATTTGCGCGACAGGCATTAGAGAAAGGTTGCCAATATGCCGTAGTAGACGAGAAAGAACAGGCTGCTGGTGGCAATCCGCGCATCCTGCTGGTAGACGACTGCCTGAAGGCATTGCAAGAACTGGCAAACTATCATCGCCGCCAACTGGGAACCCGCATTATCGGCATCACGGGAACCAATGGCAAGACCACTACAAAAGAATTGATAGCAACCGTGTTGCAAAAACGATATGAAGTGCTTTACACCCAAGGCAATCTGAATAATCATATTGGCGTCCCCCTGACTTTGCTCCGGCTGACACCCGACCATGAACTGGCGGTGATAGAGATGGGAGCAAACCATCCGGGAGAAATCAAGGCGTTGAGCTCCATAGTAGAACCTGATTATGGTATTATTACCAATGTGGGCAAGGCGCACTTAGAGGGCTTTGGTTCCTTTGAAGGGGTTATCAAGACAAAAGGTGAATTATATGATTATCTGCGATACAATGGAAAGCATATTATTTTCATTGATAAAGATAATGAATATCTGACTGCTATTTCCCAGGGACTTACCCGTATAGGCTATGGCATGGAGGGAGGCGAAGGACTTTACATCAGCGGCAAGCTTGGATCTTGTGCTCCGTTCCTTTCTTTTGAATGGGAGCATGAAGGTCAGAGGTTCGGAGTGAACACTCATCTTATCGGTACATATAATATGAAGAATGCATTGGCTGCGATTACTGTAGGCCGTTTTTTCAGTGTCCCGTCCAGACAAATTTGCGAAGCGTTGGAAGAATACGTTCCTCATAACAACCGTTCGCAGTTGACAGAGACGACGGATAATAAACTGATTGTTGATGCATACAATGCCAATCCTACCAGTATGATGGCGGCATTGGAGAATTTCCGTTTGATGGATGTTGCTAGCAAGATGGCTATCTTGGGCGATATGAAGGAACTGGGTGAAACCAGCCATGAGGAACATCAAAAGATTGCCGATTATCTGGATGAATGTAAATTCGACCGGGTGATTCTGGTGGGAGAGGAGTTTGGAAAAGTGATTCCACCGTTTGACCATTACAAAGATGTGGCTGCGCTGAAAGAGGCATTGCTAAAGCATAAACCGAAAGGGTATTATATACTGATTAAAGGTTCTAACAGTATGAAGTTGAGCCAGCTTCAAGAAATATTATAAATAATGTAGTTCTTTTCCCGTAGGGGCGGATTGAATCCCATAGCCGTCAATCTAAGTTTTTTATAGTTAAATAAAAGGTGGCTATATCTAT
>ERZ791737.208-NODE-208-length-71546-cov-4.246646_pt1 | contig 71546 bp, 87 predicted proteins | sample MGYA00510042_ERZ791737 | MGnify/ENA primary metagenome ERZ791737 (study PRJEB30046, sample SAMN00791965) | human gut metagenome | study: EMG produced TPA metagenomics assembly of the A metagenome-wide association study of gut microbiota in type 2... | reverse complement strand
TGTACTTCTCGATCAGCATACCCATGCTCTTGCCGTCGTTCTTGACGGAAGCGTACAGAGCGCCGAAGTCGGTGACAGCGCCGAAGAAGATGCCGCCCAGCAGCACCCACAGCAGGACAGGCAGCCAGCCGAAAGCAGCAGCCTGGATAGCACCGGTGACAGGGCCTGCACCGGCAATGGAGCTGAACTGATGTGCAAAGACGGTCCAGCCGTTGGTGGGGACATAGTCACGGCCATCCTCGTGGACGACTGCGGGGGTCTTGGCGGTGGGGTCGATGCCCCATTTGTTGGCCAGCCAACGGCCGTACAGCGTATAAGCGCCGAACAGACACACGGCTGCGATCAAAACGATGACCAGCGTATTCATTTCTTTATACCTCTTTCCTTTCTTTCACACCGGCAACCGGCAATGTGCCAGACAGAGCGTCTGTACCCAAAAGCAGAGCAGGCGAAACGGCCCGGAGGGTGAAAAAAGCCTCCGTCCTCATGAAAGACAGAGACACAAAGATGTGTTCCATCTTCCTCGAAGACGAAGGCCAAACGGTGCATCTGCACCGGTCGTTCTCCGCGGTACCACTTCGTTTGCTGCTTTCGGGAGCAGCCGCTTGCGCGTACAGGCGTTCCTGCCGCCGATACGCCGCCCTGTAACGTGGGCTGAACGGCCATGCACTACTGCCGCAAGCGGGTTCGCACAGGCTGCTCGCAGGTGAGGGCTGATCGCACTGTGCTGCCGTCTTGCACCGGAATGGCGGCTCTCTGAGCGCAGGGAATGCGAAAAGTCATGTCCTGTTCATTGCATTTGCCGAATGATTGTGTATACTTTAGTCCTGATTTCATAACTTGTCAATATATTTTGGGCAAGTTAGGAGACTGTGCCATTTTTGCGGGGGAGAAACTAAGAAAATTTAGGCGATTTTTGTTCAGATGTGAGATGAATAAAACTTAATGCTTCCACAGGTGAAATCTGCTAAACCCCCGGAAAGAAAGAGCGAACACTTGACTTTTACACTTTCAAGTGCTAAAGTAACAGAGTAATAGAAAGAACCGTGCCGCACCCCGCGGCACTTTGCCCTGAAGGAGGCAGCTATGGCGGACAAGAACCCCAGAAGAAACCCCACCACCGACGCACTGTTCGACGCAATCCTGAGTCTTGAGACGAGGGAGGAGTGCTACAACTTCTTCGAAGACCTCTGCACAGTCAAGGAGATCTCCGATATGGCCCAGCGTCTGGAAGCGGCCAAGCTCCTGCTCGGCGGCAGCACCTACGACCAGATCGTAAAGGCCGTGGAGATCAGCACCGCCACCATCAGCCGCATCAACCGCTGCATCCAGTACGGCTCCGGCGGCTACCGCGACACCATCGAGAAGGTACAGAAGAGCGCAAAGCCGGAGTGACATCCGGGCGGCGAGGCACATAGGATGGACTGCGCCCGATTCCTATTATAGAAAGGAAGGTCCTTCTTATGGCTGATACCACCAACTGCACCCCCTGCGTTTCCTGCGGCTGCCCCGCGCTGCCGAGAGTTTCCCTCGACCAGGCCGTCATCGACCTGATGGAGAGCATCGCTCTGCAGGAGTCGGCCCTGAGCCACATCCTCTGCGCCGAGAGCCAGAAGATGAAAGCCGCCCTCAGCATGGAGGAACTGGACCTGTGCAAGCTGCTGGAAGTCAACGACTCCGCCACCAACATGGTCCACGCCGTGGCGAACCTTGAGCTGGTTCTGAAAGAGAAGCTGGAATTCATCGCCAACAACCTCTACTACCCCTCGACGGGGAACTGCACCACCACCGAGAGCTGATGTCAAAATGCGACTGCCCGCCCGCAATGGGTGGGCAGTTTTTGCTTTCCGGGGCGGGGCTGCCTAAAAATATGTATAAAAGTCGGAAAAGTGTTTTGTTGGAATTGCTGAATATCGAAATCTGTGCTATACTATATAATGTTTATCCAAAGAGAAAGGGGAACCTGACCTTGCTGCACTACGATGCGATCCTGTTTGACGTGGACGGTACGCTCATCGATTCCGCCCCCGGCATTCTCAATACACTGGAAGAAGTTTTCAGCTCCATGGGCGTTGACGTCGCCCGGAGCGACCTTGGCCGCTACATCGGCCCGCCCCTCCGCAAGAGCTTCGGCGAGCATTTCTCCGACCCTGCAAAGATCGAGGAGGCCACGAAGCGCTACCGCGTGAGCTACGCCGCCAGGGGCTGCCACGAGGGCGATGTCTACCCCGGCGTGGTGGAGATGCTGGGCCGTCTCAAGGCTGCGGGCCTGACCCTCTGCACGGCCACCTGCAAGCCCACCAACGTTGTGAGGCCCATCCTCGAAGAGCAGGGCCTTGCGCCTTACTTCTCCTTCGTGGGCGGTGCGTCCATGGATGAGAGCCGCGACAACAAGACCGACGTCATCCGCCACGTCCTCGCCCAGCCCGTCATGCAGGGCAAGCGGGTGCTGATGGTGGGCGACCGCCGGGACGATATGCAGGGCGCTGTGAACTGCGGGCTGGACGCCGCCGCTGTGCTCTACGGCTACGGCGGCAGGGAAGAGGTCGCCCCCTTTGCGCCGGTCTTCATGGCCGCTGACTGCAAAGAGCTGACGGACTGGGCTCTCCGCCCGGTGGACGAGCTTTCCCATTCCTGAAACGAGAGGGACTGAATCTATGAGTCAAAAAAGACAACAACAAAACGAGACCATGACTCCCATGCAGCATCGGGCCGTTCTGGTCTGCATCCTCTGCGTGCTGGCGGTGCTGCTGACCTTCGGCATCACCACCACCCTTCTCAAAAAGGGCGGCGAGGATCCTGCCCCCTCCGTCTCGGAGTCCGCGGCAGACCCCACCCCCGGCGAAGACCTGTCGGGCCACTACCAGATCGATAACGCCTCCACCGCCCTGCTGACGGAGACCGCCGACGCCGGCACGGACTATCTGAACGACACCCTTTTTCTGGGCGATTCCAACACCGTCCGCCTCTACAACAACGGCCTCATCTCCCTGCAGCAGTTCTGCGCCAAAGAGGGCATCGGCACCCAGGTCGCGCTCAACGAGGGCATCGTTACCTTTAAGAAAGATTCCAACCACTACACCATCCCTCAGGCGGTGGCCATGATGAAGCCCCGCCGTGTGGTCATGACCTTCGGCACCAACGACACCGGGATGGAAGTCTCGGACTTCATCGCCCACTACACGGCCCTCATCCAGGCCATCCAGCAGAGCTATCCCTATACCGACATCATCGTCAACACGGTGCCGCCGGTGCCGGCTGACCACTCCAACTACCCCCACATGGACCAGGCCAAGATCGACGACTTCAACATGGCCCTTCTGGATCTGTGCGAGCAGCTGGGCGTCCGCTTCCTCAACTCTGCCGAGGCCCTCAAGGGCAGCGACGGCTACGGCATCGCGGACTACTACACCAGCGGCGACATCCACCTCAAGAGCGCCGGCCTCAAGGCAGTGCTGAACTATCTCCGCACCCACGCCCTGCAGACCGAGGACCGCCGCCCCGACACCAACAACATCCCCACCCGCACCATGGAGTATGTCTCCAACCCCAGCTCCGCCGTGGCCGCTCCCAGCTCGGAGGCTGTCAGCTCCAGCGAGAGTCAGGCCGAGAGCGCCAGCAGCTCGGAGAGCTCTTCCAGCGAGAGCACCAGCGAGAACAAAAAGTTCGAGGCCCGCTACCGTGTGGACAAGAACGGCGGCGGCACCCTGAGCGTCGGCAATGACACCGGCAACAGCTCTGTGACCTACACCGTCACCGACCCCGATAAATCCATCACCGTGACCGCTGTCCCGGCGGAGGGCCATGTCTTCGTCAAGTGGAGCGACGGCCTCACCAGCAAGACCCGCACCGACACCGACTTCAAGCAGAATCTGGACGTCACGGCAGTCTTCGGCACGGCCTCCGTCCACATCACCAGTGAGGGCAAGGGCGCTGTGGGCAGCTCCTACACCTTCAAGGCGACTTTGAGCGGCAAGTACGCCAAGACCGAGAACCTGCGCTGGTACGCCAACGGTCAGGAGGTCACGCAGGCCGCCGGCAAGTCCAGCATCACCGTGGTGGTGGACAGCTCCATGGCCAACGCTTCTTATAAGATCCACGCCGTCGTCACCTACAACGACTGCAAGGTGAGCAGCAACACCCTGACCATCACCATCGGCAGCGGTGTGACCAGCGAGTCCGGCTCCACCAGCAGTTCGTCCTCGTCCCATGCCGGTTCTTCCGGCAGTACATCCTCTTCGTCTTCCTCTGCAAGCTCGGGCAGCTCTTCCCACAGCACCAGCAGTTCGTCGTCGGCATCGTCCAGCACGGCGTCCGGCAGCTCCAAGGCAGAGTCGGAGTCCGAAAGCAAGGCAGAGTCCAAGGCCGAGAGCGAAGCTGAGTCTAAGGCAGAGCCCAAGGCCGAAACCAAGTCGGAAGCCTCCGCCAGCAAGGAAGCCGAAAGCAAGGCAGAATGACGCCCCGCACCTTCCTCTGCAAAGCCGCATAGGCTGAGCCGAGAGGAGGCGAGCGGATGTTCCGTGAAGAAATGCAAGTCCTCGGCCTGCCCGGCGCAGAAGATGTGACCGACGGCAGCGTGGACTACTACGACATGGATTGGGAAAACGTCGAGAACGGCGTGACGGAGGAGCAGATGGCAAAGTGCATCGCAAAAGAGTGCGCCTGCACGCCACACTGCAAGTGCAGCGGGAACCTGCCGGACCAGTCCGACGACGAAGCCTATGAAATGACGTTGGAAGGATAAAAATACGAGAAGCCAGCTCTGCCGGGCGGGGCTGGCTTCTCGCTGTTCTTAAACCGCAGACCGCCGCCGCGCCCGCTCAAAGCGGCAGGCGGCTCGAAACATGATAGAGAAGGGAAAGAAACATGGCAAAATATTATTGCATCCTCTTCGATGCAGACAATACGCTCCTGGACTTTGACGCCGCCGAGAACAAGGCGCTGGCTGAGACGCTGGTGGAATACGGCATCGAGCCGGACGCCGGGACGGTGCAGACCTACCGGGACATCAACTCGGAGCTCTGGCGTCAGCTGGAAAAGGGCCAGATACGCCGCGACAAGCTGATGGGGGAGCGCTTCACCCGCTTCCTCAAGGCCATCAACGCAGCCGGTGACGGCGTGGAGATGAACCGCTGCTACCTCGACCACCTGTCCTCCCACCCCGACCTGATGACCCCCAATGTGCCGGACGTCCTCGGGGAGCTTTCCGAGGTGGCGACGCTGGCCATCGTGACCAACGGCTTCGAGAAGGTGCAGAGCCGCCGGGTGGCAGAATCCGGCATCGGGGCCTACCTTGAGGACGTCTTCGTCTCCGAGAAGCTGGACAGCGAGAAGCCCAGCCGCCGCATCTTCGACTCCGCCCTCCGCGCTCTGGGCGTGGAGAACCGGGAGCACGTCCTGGTGGTGGGCGACAGCCTCACCAGCGACATTCAGGGCGGCGTGAATGCGGGCCTCGACACCTGCTGGTTCAACCCCGGCCACGCCGAGAATCCGGGCAAGGTGAGCCCCACCTACGAGATCGCCTCGCTGGAAGAGCTCTACCCGCTGGTGATGGAGCCGGAAGAGCTGGCGAACCTCGGCCTCAAGCACCGCCGCCATCAGCTGTAACGGCGGGAATGTCCCCATCCACCCTACTGGAAAAGAACACGGAAGAACGATATGCTGATTCATTTGGAAAAACTCGGAAAGAGCTTTGGCGAGAAAGTCGTCCTGCACGACGTGAGCGCCAGCGTGGAAAAAGAAGACCGCATCGGCATCGTGGGCCAGAACGGCGCAGGCAAGACGACCCTGCTCAAGATCCTGACCGGCGTCTACACCGACTATGACGGCGAGTTCAGCGTGACTCACGGCGTGACGCTGGGCTATCTGGAGCAGAACGCAAAGCTCGATGTCACGCTGGATATTTACGGGGAGATGCGCTCCTCCTTCGCCCCTGTGCTGGACGCCATGGCCCAGATGCAGATCTTGGAAAAGAAGATGGCGGCCTCTCCCGACGACGCCGCCCTTCTCGAAAAGCACGACGAATTGCAGAACATCATCGACGCCGCCGACGGCTACAACATGGACGTCAACATCAAGAAGGTGCTGTCCGGCATGGGCTTTGCACAGGATACTTGGAGCAAGAACGTGGGCGTCCTCTCCGGCGGTGAGCTGACCCGTCTCCGTCTGGCCAAGCTCCTCCTCGAGAAGCCGGACGTCCTCATTCTGGACGAGCCCACCAACCATCTGGACTTCGCCACCATGGAGTGGCTGGAAAACTACCTCAAGGGCTACTCCGGTGCCGTTCTGGTGGTCAGCCACGACCGCTATTTCCTCGACAACGTCTGTACCAGGATCTGGGAAGTCTCGTTCCAGACCATGACCACCTATAAGGGCAACTTCTCGGCCTATCTGCCCCAGAAGGAAGCCGCCGACGCCCTGCGCCAGAAGCAGCACGACGCCGATGTGGCGCTGGCCGAAAAATTACAGGACTACATCGACCGCAACCTCGTCCGCGCCTCCACTACCAAGATGGCCCAGAGCCGCCGCAGGCAGCTGGAAAAGCTGGAGATCACCGAGGCCCCTCAGGACGAGACCAACCAGCTCAAGTTCCGCTTCGAATACGACGTGGAGCCGTGGAATGAGCTGGTGCTGCTCAAGAACCTGACCATTCAGATCGGCGGCCGCACCCTGCTGGAGCCCTTCACCTATACGGTCTGCCGCGGCCAGCGGCTCATCATCGCCGGCCCCAACGGCGCAGGCAAATCCACCCTGATGCAGGTGCTGGACGGCAAGCGCCGCCCCTCCGGCGGCATGGTGCGCCTTGGCACCGGCGCACGGCCCAGCATCTTCGCCCAGCAGCAGAACCGCATCGGCGCGGGCCGCGTCATCGACGTCATCTGGAACAAGTACCCCCGGATGACCGAGCTGGAAGTCCGCAGCCATCTGGCAAAGCTGGGCTTCCGGGGCGAGACGGTCTTCAAGCCCTGCGAGGCCCTGTCCGGCGGCGAGCTGGCCCGACTGCGCTTTGCAGAGATCGTGCTGGAACGCCCGAACCTGCTGTTCCTGGACGAGCCTACCAACCATCTGGACATCTACACCCGCGAGAACCTGACCGAGGCGCTGATGGCCTACACTGGCACGCTGCTCCTCGTCACCCATGACCGCCACCTGATGAACAGTCTGGCCTGCCCCATCCTCTACCTCGAGGACGGCAAGGCGGTCATCTACCCCAGCTATGACGCCCTGATGGGCCGTGCCGCTCCCGCCCCCGTGGCCGAGAAGAGCAGCGAACCCGCCAAGGCGGGCTACGGCAAAGAGCAGCGCCGCCGCCGGGCCGAGCTGCGCGCCAAGATCAAAGCCTGCGAGGACGAGATGGAAGCCTGCGGCGCCCGCGAAGTGGAGCTGGAAAACGAGATAAACTCGCCGGAAGTCTACAACGACCCCCAGCTTTTGCGGGAAAAGAGCGACGAGCTCAGCGACCTGCGCTTCCATCAGGACGAGCTTTTCGCCGCATGGGAAGCCGCTGTGGAAGAGCAGGAGCAGTACGAGCAGACCGCCGGCGGCGAAGAATAACCGATGCAGCAAAGGGGGAGAGCCGATGGCAAACCGAAACCATGACCCGAAGAAAACACACGAGATCGCACTTTCCGGCCTGCTGTTCGCGCTGGCGATGGCGCTTTCCTTCATCGAAGGCACACTGGTCATCCCGGGCCTTGCTCCGGGCATGAAGCTGGGCCTTGCGAACATCGTGGTGATGTATGCACTGTTCTTCATGGGGGCGCGGCAGGCGCTCTATCTCGACCTGCTCAAGGCGCTGTTCGTCTTTCTCGTCTCCGGCTGGACGGCAGGCTTCCTCTCGCTCTGCGGCGGACTGCTGTCCCTGCTGGTGATGTGGGTGCTCTACTATAAGCTCCCGTTCCGGCCCACATGGTTCATCCTGTCGGTCTGCGGCGCACTGTCCCACAACATCGGCCAGCTGCTTGGCGCGGGGCTCATCCTGTCCTCGGCCATGTCGCTGTACTATGCGCCGGTGATGCTGGTGCTGGGCCTCGTCATGGGCGCCCTCACGTCCCTGACCCTCCGGGCCATCCTGCCCGCACTGGGCAGACTGGGCTACAACACCCGGGAAAAGCGCTGAACAGTTGCATCTGCAAACATTTTTCGCTATAATAAAATGATAGATTTGATATGACCCTACAAAAAAGCCGCCCTTATGGATGACTCGCATCCGAGGGACGGCTGGGAGGTTTTGTACTATGTCTGAAAAAGTTACGGTCAAGGTGGAGCGGAGCGTCCTCCACCTTCCGGCCATCGCCCTGCGCGGGCTGGTGGTCTTCCCCAACAATCTGCTCCACTTCGAGGTGGGCCGCGAGAAGAGCATCGCCGCCGTGGAGTGGGCCGTCAGCAACAACTCTGACGTCTTCCTCGTGGCACAGAAAGAGATGAAGGTCGAAGACCCCAAGGCCGCCGACCTCTATACTTACGGCGTCGTGGCCGAGGTCAAGCAGGTGATGCGGGTGTCGGACGACCTCGTCCGCATCCTGGTCGAAGGCAAATACCGCGCCAGACTCTCCGAGATGGAGGACGACGGCAGCTTCCTGCTGGCCACCGTCCGCCCGGCCCCGGTCAAGATGGCGAAGCCCGAGGAGCTGCCGGAGGCGGATGTCCTCGTCCGCAACGTCAAAAAGAGCTTTGACGACCTGCTGGCTCTGAACCCCCACATCGGCAAGGACGTGGTGTTTGCCATCACCACCAGCACCGACGCCGCTTTCCTGTCCGAGTACATCCCGGCCAACCTCCTGTTCCGCTTTGAGGATAAACAGGCCATTCTGGACGAAGGCACCCTGATGGGCCGTCTGCATCTGCTCATCGAGAAGATGCACCGGGAGCGCCGGATGCTCGAGATCGATAAGGAGATCGCCCAGAAGGTAGACGAGGCGATGGACAAGAACCAGCGCGACTACTACCTCCACGAGCAGCTCCACATGATCAGCGAGGAGCTGGGCGAGGACGACGATACCACCGCCGAGGCCGAGGAGTACCGCCGGAAGATCACGGCCCTCCATCTGGACGAGGACCGGGAAAAGAAGCTTCTCAAAGAGGTGGACCGCCTCTCCAAGATGCAGAGCAGCAATCAGGAAGGCACGGTCATCCGCACCTATCTGGATACCTGCCTCGACCTGCCCTGGAACACCTTCACCGAGGACGATCTGGACATCGCCAAGGCCCAGCGGGTGCTGGACCGGGACCACTACGGCCTGAAGAAGGTCAAGGACCGCATCCTCGAGGTGCTGGCCGTCCGCAAACTGGCCCCCGACGTGAAGGGCCAGATCATCTGCCTCGTCGGCCCTCCGGGTGTCGGCAAGACCAGCATCGCCCGCTCCATCGCCGAGAGCCTGAACCGCAGGTATGTCCGCATCAGCCTCGGCGGCGTGCGGGATGAGGCCGAGATCCGCGGCCACCGCCGCACCTACATCGGCGCGATGCCCGGCAAGATCATCAACGCCATGATCTCTGCCAAGAGCTCGAACCCCCTGATGCTTCTGGACGAGATCGACAAGCTGGCAGGCGACTTCCGGGGCGACCCGGCGGCCGCTCTGCTGGAAGCCCTCGACCCCGAGCAGAACAGCACCTTCAACGACCATTTCATCGATATGCCGTTTGATTTGAGCCATGTGCTCTTCATCACCACGGCCAACGACCTCAGCGCCATCCCCGGCCCGCTGCGCGACCGCATGGACGTCATCGAGCTGCCCAGCTACACCCGGGTGGAAAAGTACAACATCGCCCGGAAGCATCTGGTCCCCAAACAGCTGGATGCCTGCGGCCTGACCGGCAAAGTCACCTTCTCCCAGAGCGCCCTCTACGGCATCATCGACGGCTACACCCGCGAGGCCGGCGTCCGCAATCTGGAGCGCACCATCACCAGCGTCCTGCGCAAGTGCGCCCGGAAAATTGCTTCCGGCGAGGCGGAGAATGTCTCCGTCACCGGCACCGGCCTCGAAAAGCTGCTGGGACCCCGCATGGTCAAGCCCGAGTTCCTCAACCGCACCAATGCCATCGGCATCGCCAACGGTCTGGCATGGACCAGCATCGGCGGCGAGACCCTGCCCATCGAGGTGCAGGTCATCGACAACGGCAGCGGCAAGATCACTGTCACCGGTTCTCTGGGCGACGTGATGAAGGAGAGCGCCCAGCTGGCCATCACCTATGCCCGCGTCCATGCCGCAGAGTACGGCATCGACTCCGAGCGCCTCAAGAAGTGCGACCTGCACATCCACGCCCCGGAGGGCGCGGTCCCCAAAGACGGCCCCTCTGCCGGCGTCACCCTGACCACGGCCCTCATCTCCTGCCTGTCCGGCATCCCGGTGCGGGGCGATGTGGCCATGACCGGCGAGATCACCCTCCACGGCAATGTGCTGCCCATCGGCGGCCTCCGCGAGAAGAGTATGGCCGCTTACCGCGAGGGGATGAAGACCGTCCTCATCCCGAAGGATAACCTGTCCGATCTGTACGAGGTGGACGACGAGGTCAAGAAGAACATCGAGTTCCTGCCCATGTCCAACCTGTCGCAGGTCCTCGCCGCAGCCCTCCTCAAGCCCAAGACGGTGTCTGCGGGCCACCCCCGCACCAGGAAGGTAAAGCCCGCTGAGGCTGCGGCCCTGCCGCAGACGGCTGAAAAGCCGCAGCCGGGCGCGGTCTGCTGAGGGAAAAGAACTCCTTCCACCGCTGACGCGGTCCCCCTCCCTCAAGGAGGGAGGCTTTGGCATACCGGAAAGCTTTTCCTCTTCGCTAGAGGCTCCCTCACTGAGGGAGCTGGCATCGCGTAAGCGATGACTGAAGGAGTTGGGATAGATGGCATTTATCAAAGAAAGGAAAGCTCCATGAACTATAACAAAGCGGATTTCATTGCAAGCTACGGCATTTCCAGCCAGCTGCCCGAGAGCGACCGCCCGGAGCTGAGCTTCTCCGGCCGCTCCAACGTGGGCAAATCCAGCCTCATCAATAAGCTCTGCAACCGCAAGAATCTCGCCCGCGTGTCCAGCACGCCGGGCAAGACGGCGACCATCAATTTCTATGAGGTAGGGGACTGCTACTTTGTGGATCTGCCCGGCTACGGCTATGCCAAGGTGAGCAACGCCGACCGTGAGCGTTGGGACGACCTCATCAACAGCTACTTCGAGGCCCAGCGCCACCACACCCTGCTGGTCCAGCTCATCGACTGCCGTCACGCCCCCAGCGCCGACGACATCCAGATGCTGCACTACCTCCACTACCACAACATCCCCTTCGTCGTGGCCCTGACCAAGGCCGACAAGCTCAAGAAGAGCCAGCTGGCCCAGACACAGGAGGAGTTCGAAAAGCTCTGCCTGCCCTACGGCTGCCAGAAAGTGGTGCTGACCAGCGGTGAGAGCGGCTACGGCATCCCGGAGCTGCAGGCTGTGCTGAACGCAGCCGTCGCCGCCGAGTACGAGTCAAACGCAGAGGACGCGGAGTAACGCAATGGCTTACAACGAATTTGCTTATTTTTACGATGAGTTCAACGGCGAGGCCGACTACGAGGCCCTGTATGCCCACATCAAAAAAGAGCTGGAAGCCCACGGCATCCATGACGGCATCCTCGCAGACCTGGGCTGCGGGACAGGAGAGCTGACCCTGATGCTCACGCAGGCGGGCTACGATATGATCGGCATCGACCAGTCGGAGGAGATGCTCTGCGTCGTCCGGGACAAGGCCGAGCAGCTGGGCCTTTCCGGCGGCCTGCTTCTTTTGCGGCAGGACCTGCTCAAGCTCGACCTCTACGGCACCATCCGGGGTGCGGTATCCACCTTCGATACCTTCAACCACATCCCGGACCTGGACAAAGCCATCGCCAACGCCGGTTTCTTTATGGAAAAGGGCGGCGTGCTCCTGTTCGATATGAACACGCCCTATAAGCACCAGAACGTGCTGGGCGAAAACGTCTTTACGTTTGAAGAAGAGGACGCCTCCTGCGTCTGGCGCAACCATTACAGCGCCGCCGACCGCCGGGTGGAGATCAGCGTGGACATCGACTACCGCGAGACGGGGGAGCACTTCCACGAGCAGTTCTGCGAGTACACCTACGACCTCGACACCATCCGCGCCGCTCTGGAAAAGCACGGTTTTGCGCTGGAAAGTGTCTGCGACGGCGAGAGCTTTGGCCCTCTGACCGACGAGAGCGAGCGCTATTTCTTCTGCGCAGTCAAACAGTATACCCAACTGGAGGAACAATAATATGTCGAATCTTATCCGCGGCATTTCTGAAAACGGCGGTGTCGTGTTCTGCGGCGTGGACTCCACTGAGATCGTCCGCACGGCAGAAAAGCTGCATACCACCAGCGCCACCTGCAGCGCAGCCCTTGGCCGTCTGCTCACCGGTGTCTCCCTGATGGGCGCGATGCTCAAGGATGATGGCGACTCCATCACCCTGCGCGTGTCCGGCGGCGGCCCGGCCGGCGTCGTCATCGCCTGCACCGACGCACACGGCAACGTCAAGGGCTGCATCGACCACCCGCTGGTCGAGCTTCCCGCAAAGGAGAACGGACATCTGGACGTGGGCGGCGCAGTCGGCAAAGACGGCGTTCTGACCGTCATCCGGGACAACAAGCTCCAGAAGGAGCCGACGGTGGGTCAGGTGCCGCTGGTGTCCGGTGAGATTGCCGAGGACATCACCAGCTACTACGCCTACAGCGAACAGATCCCCACCGTGTGTGCGCTGGGCGTTCTGGTGGACAAGGACCTGTCCATCGCCTGCGCCGGCGGCTATCTGCTGCAGCTCCTGCCGGGCGCGACCGATGCCGAGATCACCCGTCTGGAGCAGAACATCGCCGCCATGCCTTCCGTCACCGAGATGCTCCGGGCAGGGAAGACCCCGCAGGATATGATGGAGCTGGCAATGGCGGGCTTCGACCCGCAGGTCCTCGATACCCGCGAGGTGAAGTATCAGTGCGACTGCAGCAAGGAGCGCACGAAGGATATGCTCCTCAGCCTTGGCCGCAAAGAGCTGGTAAAGCTCCGGGACGAAGACCCGAAGTGTGAGGTGGTCTGCCACTTCTGCCACACGAAGTATGAGTTCGACCTGAACGAGCTTCTGGCCGAGACGACCCCGGAAGAGAAATAACAAAAATCCATAATCATAAATCGCCGCATGGCCGGAGCAGGTGTGCTCGGGGCTGTGCGGCGTTTTCATTTGCAGATGTCGGCGGTGATGGTGTAGACGACCCGGTAGTGGAGGGTGTTTTCTTCGACGGAGACGTCCTCTTTGCGGGCCAGAAGCTCAAAATCAGGCCAATTTTGCTGTAAAGCTTGTTTACTTTGCAGCCTTGCAAGGGCCAGAGCCTGCTCTTCGGTCCGCTCCAAATCGGTGGAGACTTTGTAATAATATGTCGTTTCTTCGATAAAAATAGGAACGGGAAGCCCGAAGGCTTCTGGCTGGTAGTGCCGGACGACGGCAGCGGCCTCTGCCGAGTTTGGGACGGGATGCAGGGAGGGCAGAGTGATGGCATGGCCGTCCCAGAACAGCGTCCGATGCACGGTCTGCTGCCCTGTGAGCTGCTCGATGGGCAGCAGGAGGGCAATATCCTGCTCGTTTTCCCACTCGAACTGCGCCCGGACGCTGCCCGCCGCAGGCTGAAAGATGAGCGTTCCGTCCCGTTCGGCGCGGGCTGTTCCGATGAGGCCCTGACCGGCTTCTACGGCCTGGCCGGGGACGACGAGCATCGTCCCGCTGACGAGGTTGGTGCGAACGACCGTGCCGGACACCCTGGCCCGGAGGCCGTGGAGCGTCCCGGCCGCGATGTCCGGCACCGGTTTCGCCGCAGCCGCTTCCGCCACCAGCTTTCCCTTCATAAAGTTGAGGCTGGCCCAGGAAAACTCACCGCTCTGGAGCAGGGCATATTCTCCGGCGGCGAGCTTTTCCTGTGTGACGGCATTTCCCGGGAAAAGCCCTGCCTCCCACAGGACGACGGCGGCCCGCGCCTGCTGGCCGGGCGTCAGGCCCGCCGGCTCGACGAACCAGACAAAGCCCTGCAGCCAGAGCAGCAGAGGGAGAAAGACAAGGCATCCGGCCCAGAGCCCCCGTCGCCGGAGAAGGGGACGGATGCAAAAGAAAAGCCCCTGCCGTTTTTGGATGCGCAGCCGCACCCGCCGTCTGCGGGCCAGAGCGGCCAGTTTCCGATAATGCCATGCGGCGCACCGGGCCGAGAACCCGCCGGGCCGGGGAACGATGTCGGAGAGGTGCAGCCCGCCTGCGGCCGCAGCAGTCAGCAGACCTTCGGCATCGCCGTTCTGCGCCGCAAAGGTGACGCCTGCCCAGAGCTGAATCCATTCCATGGTAGAAAGCTCCTATTCCTTTGAAAAATCGGTCCGCAAGATCTGCCCCCGCAGGGTGAGTCTCCGGGCGGAGAGTGTCTCTATCTTCAAATCGTCGCCGTAGACCGTCAGAGTGCCGCACCCCAGCTCGAGACAGAGCTTGCCTTCTTCGTAGGAGCGGATGCGCCGGAACTGCTCGATCTCCATCCTTCTGCCGCTCAGGTAGAGCGAAGCCCGTCCGTAGAAGTCCCCGGGCGGCTGACGGAACATCCGCCGGAACCAGCCGCGCAGGGAATGTGTTTGCTTTCGTTTCCTTCCCACGCTGCTCCCTCCCGCCATGCAAACCGCTGCCAATTACCACATATATATGGAAATGGAGGGTGCGCGTATGATTCAGAAAGAGAAAATCCGGAGCACGGGGTATTTTTTGATGGCGCTGGCCGCGGGTCTGCTGCCGTTTGCCGCGCCGGATGCCTGCGCACAGGCCCTGCGGGAGGGGCTGGCGCTCTGCGGCGGCCCGCTGCTGCTCTCGCTGTTCCCGTTCCTCATCGTGTCCACACTGCTCATCCAATGCCCGGCGGCGGATGTGCTGGGGCTGCCCTTCTGCCCAGTTGCAAGGCTCATCGGGGTCCGCGCTCCGTCGGCTGGGCGGGTGCTGCTCATCGGCTCTCTGGGCGGCTTTGCCCCCGCAGCAAGTGCCGCCGCCGGGGCCGTCCGCTCCGGGCAGCTCACCGCGCGGGAGGCCGATGCGCTCCTCCCGGCCTGTGTCTGTTCCGGTCCGTCCTTTGTGATACTGGCCGTCGGGCAGTCCATGCTGGGCAGTGCAGAGCTGGGCGCCCTACTGTTCCTTGCACAGGTGGCGGCGGGCTATCTGTCCGCCGCGCTTCTGGCGCGGCTGGGAGGGACGCCTGGGTCAATGGCACACCCCGCTGTCCCGGCCGCTTCGCAGCCTCTCCGGCTGGACGGCATCATCGCGCAGGCGTCCCAGACCTACCTCAAGCTCTGCGGCTTCGTCCTGTTTTTCCGGATGCTGGCCGCAGGAGCGGGGAAAGTGCTGCCCTCCGGTGCAGGCGTTTTCTGCGCGATGCTTTTGGAGGTCTGCTCCGGCTGTGACCTGGCTGCAAAAAGCGGCCGGTTCGCCAGTATGCTGTGCTGCGCGGCGCTGAGCGTGCAGGGACTTTCTGTTCTGATGCAGGTGCGGACCATCTGCCCGCCCGAGATGACCCTCCGCCCTCTCTACCGCGCCCGGCTGCTCCACCTGCCGCTTTCGCTGCTGGTATTCTATCTTCTGCTTCCTCAGCGGGCGCAGGAGACGTTCAGCACCCTGTGTGGCCGCGTGACCATGATGCGCCGCCTCCCGCCCGATTGTGCGCTGCTGGTGTTTCTCGGCTGCTGCTTTGTGGTCTGTGAGCTGAGCCGCGTCCTTGCAAAGGAGCCGGATCAAACACAGAGGGATAAAGTTACGAATCAATCTTGACAGCTCCCGGCTTTTATGGTAAAATATCACACGTTGCAGAGATCGCAATGTGCTACTGTGGCTCAGCCGGTAGAGCAGCTCACTCGTAATGAGCAGGTCGTCCGTTCGAATCGGATCAGTAGCTCCAGAAATCCTACAAATCAGCGTCAAAATTTGACTGATTTGTAGGATTTTTTCTTATTTACTCTAAGCCGGACGAAGAAAACCGCAACAAAAACCGCAACATTGGGTGGCTCAAAATCGAAAATGGAGACTTTTTGGCAAAATTTTCAATGAATTAAGTAATAGATAATTGTTGTGAAATCGGTTTGAGAAAAAGGACAGAACGGTGGATGTATGAACTTTCCAGAAGAACAGCTGGGTCGCGTTGGACAAAAATTCTCGGATATAGGGCGAAAAATCGAACATATCAAGACACTTGACTTGGTCAGCTGCGTCGCAGAGGTTGAACAGCTCTGCGGTGAGATTCAAGCCGCAACGGAAGAAATGAGGCATATACTTGCGCAGATGAAGTTCTAACAAACAAAAAAATCCCCCTCTGCACATAGAGTGCAAAGGGGGAGAAACTTCGACTTATGAGCCGATAAGCCAATCACTTTCAGGCTTAGCGATGAGACGAGCGTTGTTGTAAGCCATATCCAGCGTCAAACAGGTGTGCCCTGTGTAGACACCATTACGCGCACCAACTGCGAGCGATAAGTCAACCTTTTTAGGATCGCCCAAGCTAATAGGGAGCAAGAACTGAATGCGTCCGTGATAATACTGAGGCACAGCCGCCTTATAGTTTTCTTTTACGCGAATTTTTGCGTAATCCAATGCGGCCCGGAACAACATGGGGAGATTGCTCATATCCCTATACTGCTCTGGAATACGCTTGCGATTCCTTTCGTCTTCTAAAATGTGGTCTATATTGATACGCATTTCGAGACGGGTGTCAAACATCAAATCCGAAATGCTGTCAAAATAGCTTGCCCGTTCCGGCAATGGGGAGATCTGACTAAGCTCTGCTGCGGATTCCTTATAAAATCCTCGGAGCTTCCATTTCGCCCGACGTTCAGTGTCGTTTCTGTCAAACAGAACAAAGATTGGTTCAAAATTCGGTGTGAATAGACCTGTATTGAAGCACATCTCCGTGTCCGTTTCGTATATGTAATTGCGCTCAGGGTTAGCTTTTTGCTGCGCCCGGAGACGATTAAACGTATGGTAAACGTAATTTTCTAAGATGATGTTTTTCCGCGTACCGGGTGTTTCAGCGTAGTTCCAACGTTCCGGACGCGCCATATCGGCCAATTCCTGAACGGAGTTGCCGAAATTCCCAAGATACGCATATTTTCTGAGAGTGGGGACTGAGTAATTAGTCATAAAAGGCTCCTTCCTATAAGGAATACGCCATTTTTATTCACTGAAAGCTTGACATTTAATGAAACCTCTAGTATAATGTCAACAGGAAACGTTGTAGGCCGCTATTCCGCTAATGTTTTAATGCTTACAGTAAATAGGCTAATGCCAGATACAGAGAGACGCCGCAACGTGCAAGTTGGAACGGTGTCTCTCTCTTTTTAAAGGTTTCAACAAATATTATACCATATCTTCTTGTTTTTTACAACCCCCAACAAAAAATCCCCCTGCACCAGCCTTTTTACGGGTCATGGTACAGGGGGATTATCATTTTACGCTGACTTTGCGCTGACTCAGCCCAGATTCAGCGTATTCTGGGCAGCGGCCTGCTTGGCGGCGACGTGGTTGGCGTCGATCTGGGCCTCAATACGATTTTCGAGGTACTGGGTCGTATCGCCGAAGTTGCTCTTGATGTAGTCCTGCGCGTCGTTGCTCATGCTTTTCAGGGCAGCAGACACGGCCCGCATCAGTGCTTCCTTCTGCTCCGCCTCATTGAACGTCCCGGCGGCTTTGAGGTCGTTGACGTATCTCTGGTTCATCGCGGCCACGGCATTGGCAACGGCATCGCCGATTTCCTGGACGAGCCGCTGCGCCTTGATGTTCTGAGTCTGGGCGTTGATTGCATCAACGGCAACTGGCAATGCCTTTCTGGATGCAGGCGGTCACGATGGGAACGCAGACCAGCAGGGCGACGTACAGCAGGCTTCTCGTAAACTCATTCATATTCGGTTACTCCTTTCATTCAGTGAACCTGATTCTTCAGGCTGTTCATCCGCTTATCACCTTCGATGGCGGCGGCGGTAAAACTGTTGTTCTTCCACCATGCGGCCAGCGCAGCACCGACGGTAAACCCAGTAGAGATCATCTGCTCAAGCTGGGCATTGTCGATGGGCAGCAAAGGCTTACCCGCTGCGCTGAGCAGCTGATTTGCCAGGGCGAGGCCCAGCACAGCAGTGCGGGTCAAAGTACCGGTGGAGATTTTCTTTTTCATGTCAGTCCTTGCCTTTCTCGGGCGTCTCGGCCCGCTGTTTGAGGATGTCGATGGCCTTGGTGATTGCTGCGGGGATGGGCAGTCCCATCAGGCCAGCGTTCTCGACGATGGAGATGGCCTCGTTGGCCGAAAAGCCGATGATCGCCGCGTCGCGGACGAAGCTGCCGCCGATGACAGCATCAAGCTGGCAGGCCACCAGCACGATGAGCAGCGTCTCGCCCTTGCGGATGAGGCCCTTCCAGCCAGCCTTGCTTTCCAGCGCGCCGGTCTTGGTCTTGGGGCTGGCGTGGAACACGCCTGCCACCACCAGACCGGTGATGTAGTCGATGGCCATAAAGATGACCAGCGTCTGCAAGGCGGTGTCCCAGCCACCGAACAGCGAGGCAATGACACCGCCGATGATGCCGATCGCGGTGCAAATGGTATCCTTCATTTTCTTCACTCCTTACAGTGTCCACCGGCTCTTATTCGCCCGGGTGTCGATATGCACCCAGCCGGTCTTGCGGGTGGGGTGTTTTGCGTCCTTCGGGTAGCGCCCGATGCCGCCCCGTCCGGGCAGCAGGGTCTCAGCGTAGGCGGCCACAGTGGCCACATCCACGCCCTCAACGTAGAAGTCCGCCGCCCGGCCCAGCAGGTGCTGGCTGGACTTGCTGCCGCCCACGGCGGCGTTGTGGGCAGCGGTGCGGTAGCCGCTGGTGATATGTACCGGCTTGCCGAAATGCTCCCGGATGCACTGGAGCAGCACCACCAGCTCCTCGTCGATGAGGATGACGTCGCTGCCCTTGCAGCCGAACTCCCGCACCTTGAAGCTGGGTGAGAGCTGCCGGGTGGAGTCCCGGGACATGGAATATTCTTTGATAGCGATAGAGACCACGACCTTTCTTTTTTCTATCCGTTGACATTGTATTGCAAATGTGCTACATTGTATTCAGAAGGAGTGTGATACCATGGCACAGACCACTGTAAGCATCCGCATGGATAACGATCTAAAGAACAGCTTTGACCACATCTGCAACGAGCTGGGGATGTCCATGTCCACCGCCGTTACTATGCTGGCTAAAAAGATGACCCGGGAGCAGCGCCTGCCTTTCGAGCTTTCAGTAGACCCGTTCTATTCGGAACAGAATCAGGCCCGGCTGCGTAAGTCCATTGCCGAGATGGAAGCCACCGGCGGCACCATCCACGAGGTCAACTTCGATGATTAAGGCATGGACGGAAGAAGCGTGGGAAGATTTTGAATACTGGACCACCCAGGACCGCAGGATGCTCAAGCGGATCCTACAGCTTCTGAAGGACATCGACCGCAACGGCTATGAGGGCATCGGCAAGCCCGAGCGCCTCAGCGGCGATCTGGCCAGCTATTGGAGCCGCCGCATCGACGATGCAAACCGGATCGTCTACCGCATTGATGGCAGCGTGGTCAAGATCGTCCAGTGCGGCTCCCACTACAGGGACAAATAACCCCTCCCGCAGCCCCCACCCGGGGGCTGCTTTTTTGTTGCGGCGGGGTCAGTAGTAGTGGTAGCCCTCAACAGTGCAGTAGTCATCACTGTTATCCGCAGGATAATAAATGCTGATGTTTCCCTCGGCTGAAAATGTGACCTTTGCATAATTGCTGGACGCTATCGAACTGTTGTACCTTGAATGTTGCATCCACGATACATGACCTGAGCCTCCTCGGGCAACCCGTGCCGTTTTTTGCTGCGAGTAAGGGCGAGCATCTATAAAAGCAAAAGCCATAGGCTTCACCACGATATAGTCCACCTCTGCCGGGGCAGTGGTGCTCATACCGCTGGAAGCGCCCATGGCCGCACTCCAAACTAATTTCCCGTCCATGTACCTCATCCTCTCTTTCTCTTTTTTGCTCATGCCGCCGCTGACAGCCACACTTCCCAGCGCCATCCTCAAGCCCCCCTTTCGGCAGCGGCGGTCTCGGTGTCCGTGCTCCGGTCGGCCACACCCCACTCCTCCCGCAGGGCCTTGAGGGCGGCGTCCCTGTCCTCGGTCTCGCCGGCCAACAGGGAGAGCAGCAGGGCCTTGGCGTTGTCACTCAGGCCCTCGCCGGGGTCGCCCTGCGGGCCGGGCTCGCCGCGCGGCAGAGTCAGGCAGAGCTTGCCGCCCCGGATGCGGGCCGCCGGGGCGTCGCCGGTGGTCACGGTGCCGATGCCCTCCACGGCTGCGGCGCAGGCGGCGGCGATGCCGTCCTCCATCCGGTTGAGCACGTCGGCAAGGTTGATCTTCATGCCGGTGACGAAATGCTGTTTCACATACTTCATGGTGTACCTCCGTTACAAAGTCGTGTCTTCGAGGACGGTGTCGCCCAGGGTGTCCTCTCCGGTGTCAGCGGTCGAGGCCGAGGGCCCCAGCAGCTCCACCTGCATCTGGATGCCGCCCTCCGGGACATTCTCGGCCCAAAACGTGATGCTGCCGTCCTTGGTCTCGCAGACGCCTGCAAGCCCCGCCGCCACCGCCACGGTGAAGGTCTCCGGGGTGGGTACGGCGGAGGGGACGTTTGCCTCTCTCGCCGCCCGCAGCTGGGCCGTCTGCTTGTAGGCGTAGCCGGGCATGTCCTCGCAGCTCTCCCAGCCGTCCGCCGGGAGGGTCACGGGCCAGATGCCGAGATAGCCGCCGCTGTAGCTGGCCAGCAGCTTGTCGCAAAGCTTGGCGGTCTCTTTGGCCTTGGCCAATGCCTGTGCGCCCAGCTCGTCCATGGGGATGCCGGTGACGCCGTCCCGCATGAGGCCGCACAGGGCCTCGTCGGTGCGGGTGTCGGTGAGGTCGGCGGCGGAGACGGAGGTCTGGCCCGCCGGGCGGGAGACCTCGGCGAGGCAGAGGTCATAGACCATCTCGGTGCGGGAGAGGTCCGGACCTGCCGGCTCGGAGGACGGCGCGCCCTGCAGCACCTGCAGAGAGGTGCTGCGGCTGGTAGCGTCGTACCTGAGCACGACGCGGTCGATGCGGGGGAGATTGCTGTCCGCGAGGGGCAGCGTGAGGGTCTGGGCCTCCCGCAGGGTGACGCTCTGGCCGGTAAAGCGGCTGACGTGCATCCACGCCCGGCCCGCGCCGACGGTGACGGCGGTGCCGCCATCCTCGGCCACCGTGACCGCAAAATCCTCCTCGGTGCTGAACACGCCGGAAGTGCGGGTGGAGAAGTAGGCCGCAGCATCCTCGGCATCGTAGGTGATGCCGCCCAGCGGGTAGGTGACAATGCCGGGTGAACTCAAAATATCGCCTCCTAGATCTTGTGCCAGACCGGCGTACCCAGCCGCGCGGTGCGGGTGGTGCCGTCGGTCTGGCTCTGGATGATGATGTCGGCCACCCGGACGGTGGCCTTGTAACCGAGTTCGGGCAGGGAGCAGAAGCAGACGTCCCCCGGCTCGAGGCCGTCGGCGTCCAGCGTCATCTCGATGCTGCCGGTGCGGAGCTGTTCGAGGAGCTTCGACGCGCCCCGATCAGCCAGCTTCTTGAGGTAGCTGTCGCTTTTGACGGTCTCGCCGTCCTCGGGCTGGATGTCCCGGGCGTCCACGATCATCTCCCGGCGCTGGGCCCCTTCGGCCTCGGTGTCGCCCGCCCAGACCATGGCCCGGTCTTTGCCCTCGCCAGCGCCCAGCACGAGGGCCACGTTGGCATAGCTGCCGTCTCCGAAGGCCCAACTGGCCTCTTGCAGGCTGCCCCACTTGGTCGAAAAGCGGTTGTTGGGGTCTGCTGTGGGCCGGAAGACCTCGAACATGAGTTTTTTCGCGCTGTTTTTACCAGCGAGCACCACCCGGAAGCCCAGGTCGCAGGCTGCACCAACCGTCTTGAAGTAGTCGAAGAGGGTATTCCCCGAGGTCTGCTGTTCAAAGGTGGTGTCAAAGCCCTTGGCCTCGGCCACCTCCAGCTTGGGCCACGGAGCCGCTGCCTTGGCGAGGGCCAGCATGGCGGCCTCGGCATTCTCGTTCTTGATGGCGGACGCGGACACCCGCTTGGTGTAGATCCACGTGGCCGGGTAGCCGGTGACGACGAGGTTCGCGTCCTCGTTCTCATTGCTCCGGTGACAGATGCGCATGGGTACACGGGTCGCGGCGTCGGTGCGGACGAGCCAGCGGCCATCCCGCAGGAGCGAGAGGTTCTCCTCGGTGGGGCGGACTTCCAGAGTGAAGCTGCCCTCGGAATTGTAGGGCTCATCCCAGTACACCGACACCCATACGTCGATGTTCCCGAGGCGGGCGAGGGTCGTTTCATCCAAGACGTCGAATGTCATTTCATCACCTCCGGCAGGATGCCCACCGCCAGCGGGTAAAAGGAGATGGACGCCTGCAAGCCCTCCCTGCCGCTGGCGGCGTCGGCGGTGAGGACGTTATCGCCGGGGTGCAGCTCCATCAGGTCGCTGTCCTCGTCCAGCAGGGCGAAGGCGTTGGTCTCCACGCTGCCGGAGATGAGCTTGACGGCCAGACGGTCGGTGGTGGTGCGGTAGATCTCCAGCACGTCCCCCTTGTTCAGGGTGGTGTCAAAGCCGATGTGCTCCCCGGTGACGCTGTTGCGGATGGCTGGGTTGACCACGATACCCGAGGAGCGGAGCTTCGCGGTGAAAGGCACCGGCAGCGCACCGGGGTTGCGGATGTTGAGGAAGTAGCTCTGCCGCCACTCGCTGTACTGGTGGCTGTCGTAGCAGAGCGGGAAGCGGAACTGCGGTACGAAGCCGCCCATGACGGCGTTCTGGCTCTCGAGGCTGTACCAGTAGGGCTTGGGGCGGTAGAGCATGAAGTCCAGCCGGGGGTAAGGGTGGAGCTGGACGGTGTAGGGGGTCTTTTGCAGCACGAAGCGGGAGAAATACTTGTCGCCGAAGTAGGCGGTGCCGGAGGTGAAGAAGGGGAGCTTTTGCAAAAACAGATTTGCCTGCCGCTCGCCGTCCGGCCCCCAGAAGTCCGCGATGACCTCGTGGGCCACGCCTTCGACGCTCTGCCCCTCTACCGTCACACCCTGCTGGTTGACGCCCTGCGCCGTCTTGAGGGTGACGTCCACGCCCGAGAGGTTGTCAATCTGGTAGGGGATGCCATAGTCCCAGCCGAGGTCGAGGGCGGCCCCGGCGTCGGTGACGAGGCGGAGATGGTCTTTGCGCATGGCAGATGTCCTTTCAGCGTTTTTGAGCCAGGCCCCGGTCGGCCTCCCAGCGGGCCTCCCGCTGGAGGTCGGCGGCAGTCTGGGCCTTGGAGTAGATGTGCTGGGTGATGTGGACGTCCCCCTCGCGGTAGCTTCTGGCCGCAGCGGCGACCTGCGCTGTGCCGGATGCTGCCACCCGGCTGCTCACGGCCATGTTGTCGCTGAGGACAAGGGCGTTTGCGCTCTTGACCAGCTTGGCGAGGGACTTGTTTATTTCAGTAAGCTTTGCGGTGTTGGCGTCGATGGTGTCCGTCAGCTTGTTCGACCCGTCGGTGATGCTGGGGGTGTCGATGCCGAGGCCGGAGCCTCCACCTCCGCCACCCCCGCCGCTGCCGCCAGAACCGCCGGAACTGCTGTGGCTTCCGCCCAGCTTGGACACGATGGCCGCGATGGCGACGCCCAGAGCGACGGCGGCAGCGGCCACCACGAGGCCCGCCGGGATGCCGAAGAGGGTGGAGGTGAGGGCCGCGCTGATGGCGGCCAGCATCCCTTCGACGGCTGCGCCGATGGTGCCGATCATGCCGGCGAAGCCCGCATAGATGGCGGGGAACATACTCAGAAGGCCGCCGGAGAGGCCGGCGCTGATGGCCTTGGCCGCAGCGGCCAGCGGGGCCTTGAGCGCCCCGAACACGCTTTTCAGGGTGCCGCCCATCTTGACGGCCATGGAGGAGATGTCGCCGAATTTGCCGGTGATGCCGTTGTAGAGGCTCTGGCCGATGCCCCACGCCGTCTGCGCCAGACTGCCCGCCGCGTCGCCGAGGACGCCGTTGAGCTGGTCCACCAGCGAGAAGGCGTAGTCGGTGAGCTGCTGCTTCTGCTTACCGGTCAGGCCGCTGTAGAGTGTGGATGCCACCCACTTGCCGATGCCCACCCAGTCGCCGGATTTGACGGCGCTCCACAGGGTATCGACGGTGCCCAGCACGCCCTCGCTGGCCCGGTCCTTTATCTCGCTCCACAGGCCGTCCAGTGTCTTGGCGGCGCTGTCCTTGATGGTCTCGGCCACCTGCTCGGTGCCGTCGGCGGCGATGGTCTTGACGGTCTCCACCGTGCGGAGCGCCCCGTCGATGACCTTGTCCTGCGTCTGGGTGATGACCCGTTGCTGCTCGGTGGTGCCGTCCGCGAGAGTCTTGGTCACGGTCTGGGTGGTGGTCTTGATGCCGTCCACGAGGGCCGTGGTGGTAGCGGTCACGGTGTTCACCACGTCTCGCACGGTCTCCATGGTCTGGCTGACCGTCCGCTTGCCGTCCGCTGCGATGGTCTCCACGGTCTTTACGTCCTTGAGGACGCCGTCTACCATCTGGCGGCTGGTGGAGGTGATGACCTGCTTCTGCTGGGTCGTGCCGTTGGAGAGGGTTTCCGTGACGGTCTCGGTGGTCTTTGTCACGCCGTCCTTCAGCTCGGTGGTGGTGTCAGAGATGGACTTGACGATCTCCGCCGACGCCTGCTTTGTGCTGCTGGCGGCTTTCTGGGCGGCGCTTGCGGCGGCAGAAGCGGCAGACGCCGCGTCAGAGGTACCGGAAGAGCTGCCTGCCCGGTCAGCCTGAGCCTGCGCTACACGGCTATCGTGCAACTGCTGGCGGCGCTGGCGGTCTGCATCCGTGGTGGTGTTGGTCTTGGCGGGCGTTTTGCTGGCCTTGTAGTCGTCGTAGCCGTCGAAGCCTGTATACCCGTCTTTACCAAGGAAGCTGTTCAGCTTGTAGCTCAGCTTATCCAGCCAGCCGATGGCCGCACCGATGGTGCTTTGGGCGATGTTGGCGACGGCCTGAAATGCCCCATTCACGATGTTGCGGAAGGTCTCGCTGGTGTGGTAGGCTGTCACAAGCCCCGCAGCCAGAGCGGCCAGAGCGGCCACCACAAGCCCGATGGGATTGGCCGAAAGCACGGCATTGAGTGCCGCTTGAGCAACAGCCAACCCCTTAGCTCCGGATCCGGCGGCCTTATCTGCTGCCGCCTTCGCGGTGGTGGCGGCGGTGCACAGAGCCGTGATGGCCGTAGTCGCTGCCACGGTCGCCTTATAGCTCAGGACTGCCGCCGTGACGGCCACGACTGCCGCCGTCAGGACGCCGATGGTCTCCTTGAGCGCGGCCATCTTGCTGTCGTCCTCGGTGATGGAGACGACCAGCTCGTTTGCCTTGACGATGATGTCCCCGAGAGCCGAGAAAAGCCCGCTGGTCAGCTCACCGGTCAGGGCGGCTACGTTGTCCTTCAGGGTAGACAGCCTGCCGTTGAAGGTCTGGCTGGCCTCCAGCATACCGTTGTAGAACTGCCCGCCCTCACTGGTGGCAGCAGCCACGGCGGCTTCCAGCTCATTGAAGCTGACCTTGCCGTCCGAGATGCGCTTGTAGAGGGCGCTCATGCTCTCGCCGGTGGCGTCGCAGATCTGATTGAGCGGGTTAAAGCCCGCGTCGATCATCATGTTGACGTTTTCCAGCGTGACCTTCTGGGCGCTGGACATCTTGCCGTAGGCCCGCACGAGGGTCTGGAGCTTGTCCGCGTTGCCCAGCGAAATATCGCCCAGACGTTTCAGTACGCCGGTGGTGTCGTCCGCCGCGACGCCGAACTGCAGGAGGGTCTGGGTCCCCTCGGTCAGGTCGGACAGGGAGAAGGGCGTGCTTGCGGCCATCCGGCGTATCTCTTCCAGCTTCTCGGCGGCAAGCTGTTCGTCACCCAGCATGACCTTGAAGTTGGTCAGATAGCTTTCCATGCTGCGGTTGTAGTCCAGACCGCTCTTGACCACGCTTTGCAGGCTGGATGCAGCTTTCTTGGCAAAGTCCGCGATGAGCTGGCCTGCGGCCACTGTCCACTTGCTCGTGGCTTTCTCAGCCGGGTCACTGTTGAGCTTTACTTCGCCGGTGATGGAAAAATCTGCGGCCAATGTGTCCACCTCTCTTTACGAAAAAGAGCGCAGGCACAGTGGCACAGGCTTAGAGTTTTATTTCGATTTCTTTGCGGCAGGCCGGGTTCTTGCATTTGACCCAGATGCCCCGGGCGCTGGCTTCCGGGATGGCCCAGACCGGCAGAGGCCGACCGCACAGGGGGCAGAGCACCGGGGCGCGGTCAGCGCCGGAAGCGGGCCGCAAAGGCTTCGTTGCGGTCTTGCAGGGTGACAATGCGACCGCCTCCTTTCCGCAGGGCAGCGGGCAGGGCGAAGCGTTCCTTCAGCTCGGCACGCCGCTCCCGCTCTTCGCCCTGAAACTGCGTGAGGTCAGCCGTCCGGAACCCGATGATCTTCGCCAGCTGGGTCTCCTCGGGCAGGTTGGACATGAGGGCCTTGAACCGCCACCAGTGGAGCCTTGCCCGGGTGAGGTCGATGCCGTAAGCCTGCTGGAACGCGGCCACGATGGCGGGACCGTCGGTGACGTAGTCCAGCGCCAGCTCCTCGGTGCGGCTGCTGCCGGGGCGGTCGCCCGCCTCCTGCGGGCCTGCGGTGTAGAACTCCACCAGCGCCTTAAAAGCATCCACCTCTTCCTCCGGCGGGACGGGTACACGGTAGAACTGGCGCATGGTCTGCCGGGCAAGCTCAGGCAGGCCCTTTTCGTCCTCCGGAAGGCGGAGATACTGCCCGTTGAACCAGACCATAGGCCGGAAATCCCAGTCGATGGGCCTGCCGGCCCACGTGCGGGGCAGGTTGTCCAGCAGGATGTCAGCCATTTTCCAGAGCCGCCAGCTCGGCCAGAAGCTGCCTGCGGCGGGCGGCCTTGTCCACCCGCTCGACCATCTGGGCGGCGGCAGGCTGGCCCGGATAGCTCACGGGCGGCTTGTGCTTGTCCTTCTGGCGCTTCTCAGCCCGGCGCTGGGCGCGGTTCTGGGGGACGGCCGCCGGGCGGGAATAACGAGCCTTCTCAGCAGCGGCTGCCTGCGTGATCTCGTCGAGGACGTCGTACAGACGGCTGACATCGTTTTCGTTCAGCCCCAGACGGGCGGATGCCCCTGCGCCCAGGATCTTGTCGAGGCCGCGCATGGAAACGCGGGCCTGTGCGCGGAGACGGTCGCCCAGGCGGACATTCTCACGTTCGCACCGGGCTGTCTCGGCCTCGCCCTCCCGGGTCATCTCGTCCAGTGCGTCCTCCAGACGGTCGAGGTCGTTGGCGTTCAGAAGCGAAAAATCAAATTCCTGTCCATGGATCAGCATTTATCGGTACTCCTTTCTCTCAGCCCGCGACGGCGGTGTTATAGTCGAACTCAGCCGGGGTGCCGATGCCCTTGAAATCGGCGGCAAAGGTGGCATTCGCGCCGGCGCTGCCGCCCACATCGCTGGTCAGGATGAGCGCGCCTTCGCCCTTCTCGCCCTTGCCGGTGCGGAGAGAGAAGTAAACATAAGGCACCACCACGCTCTGGCCGGAGCCGAACGCGATCTTGTGGGAGAGCAGGAAGTCCTGAAACGCATCGCCCACATAGCGGTCGCCCTGAATGGAGAGGGTGCGCTGGACACTGCCTTTGGTGGTGACAGGGCCGGTGCGGATGTAGGTGTTGTCCGTGGTGGAGGCGTTCAGTGCGCCGCTGTGCTCCCTCACATGGTCAGCACAGACCACCCAGTTTTTCACGTCGGTCTGGCTGGCCTCGGTCTGGACGGCCAGCAGGAAGTCGTCGGTGGTCTCGACGCCGGTATAGTCGGCGCTGGGGGTCAGGCCCGACAGCTTGACGGCTTCGGTAACAGTCATAGGAAAAACTCCTTTCGTTTCAGCCCTTGGGCTGGTAATATTCGAGCCGCAGCTGCATCTGCATCTTACAGCTGCCCGCGCTGGCCGTGACGATGTAGCCGCTGGACGTCACCGAAACGCGCAGCGCTTCCTTGCGGCCATCCAGCCGGGGCAGATGATGCCGGTCGTTCTGGGCCAGCACCCACTCGGTCAGCTGCTCAAAAAAGCCGCTGTTCGAGATCTGGACGCTCTGGGCCTCGCTGTAGTCGCGGCGACTGACGAAGATGTAGCTCTTGGCGAGGTTGCGGCCGGAAAAGAAAACAGCCGTCACCGGATCGGTGGGGCTGTCCTCGATGGAAAACTCGGCCACCGGCTCCGGGGAAAGCCCGGAGATACGGAAGGCTGCGCCGTTTTCGCCCTGCTCCTCGGCGATGAGGGGGCAGGTCTTGAGCCACTCCCGCATGGCCGTGATGGTGGCTTTCTCGCTCATAAGTGGCCCATCCCTCCCCAGAAGGTCGTGACGGCCTTGGCCCCGAAGAGGGCCAGATGTTCGCCCACATCAGCAATAGCTCGCTGGCCCCAGTAGGAGCCGCGCAGGCCGGTGTCTCCGTGCAGTGCTTCGCCCTCGGGGTGCAGATAATACTGCTTGCGGGCATAAGGGGTATTGTAGACCAGCAGTCCCTCGTCGTACTTGGAAGCGGTCTGGACGCTGTTTTTCAGCTGGCCGGTGTCGAAGGGAACGTAGCTGTCGATGAGCCGCGCGGCTTCCTGCGCAAGGGCGAACTGGGCCTTTTGCAGGGCGGCGGTCTTTTCTGCGCCGAAGTCGGGGCGCCAGCTCAGCTCCATCTGCACACCATCGGCCCGGTACTTCCAGCCGTCAGGTGGGTCGAAAACCGGTTTTGCTGACGGCGCAGCCGGGCCAAAGGGGATCAGTGCGCTCATCCTCTCAGCTCCCTTCCACATGAAAATGCGGCAGCGGGACGCCCCGGTCGTCCGAGACGTCCGCCACCGTGCAGCAGATGTGCGTTTTCTCGAGGGCGGCATACTCGGCCTCGGTCAGGCTGCGGACAGCGCCGCAGATGAGCTTGCCGCCCCGCTTGAGCGTCCAGTGCGCGGCTTTTTCTGCCGGGGGCAGACGCGCCCACTGGGGATAGGGCAGATAGCCCGGCGCAGGCGGGAGGCGGATATGCACCACCCGCTGGGGGTCGCCGGAGGCCGAGGTGCGGCGCGTCTCCCGCCAGCTGCACCCCGTGAGCACCTTGCAGACCGGCTGGTCGGCTTCGGTGGCAATGTCATGCAGCAGCATGACGACGGTGACGGGCGTCTGCATCAGAAACACCCCCGATACAGCAGATTGTGCTGGTCGCTGCCCAGTGTGTTGGCGAGGATGTACGCCGCCTCTGCCGCCAGCCGTTCGGCCAGTGCGCCGGAGGTGAAGGTCATGGACACGCCATCGTTGGAGACGCTGGACGCGCCGGGCGGCGTGCAGGCGCTCTGCACGGCGTTCGTTGCGTCGATGATCTGGATGCAGGCGTCCGCCAGCGCCTCTGCACAGCCTTCGCACACTGCGGCGTGGCCCTCGGCCCGGCCAAAGGTCATCCGGTCGATGAGCCGGGACGCCCGTGCGGCCAAAGGGGCAAAGGCGGCTTCGTCCAGCGTGCCACCGGCGGCTGCATACTGGTCATAGGTACAGTAATTCAAAAAAATCAGCTCCTTTTAGGCTCCCCTGTCAGGGGAGCTGGCTGCCGTCGGCAGACTGAGAGGTTCGGTCACGCTTTCTTCTTGATGAGGATGGTCTGGGGCTTGGTGACTTTGAAGGCGTAGACCTTGCGACCCTTGACTGCGGACGCGCCGATGTACTTGCTGGAACCATTGAGATCCTGCACATAGACGGGAACAGCCCACTCGTCGATGAAGGCAAACCAGTTGGGATGACCGGCGATGTACTCCACGTTCTCGCCGAGGGTAGAATCCTCAAAGACGGTGAAGCCTGCGATGCGGCCCACAGCGCCGGTCTGGACGACGGCATCGCCAAGGTCAGATGCCTTGATGAACTCGGGACTCTTCAGCAGCAGACCATAGATCTCGGGGGAGACCAGCAGCCAGCGGCCCGCGGTGGGGACATGGACGGTGGAGAGCTTGGTGCGGACGTCCACGATGTTGCCATAGATGGTCTTTTCGGTCAGGGCGGTGGTGGTGCCGTAAGCCGTGCCTGCGGTGGTCAGCTCCGCAGAGCCGTCGGAATCCACCTGCAGCGCCAACGAATAACCGGCACTGTCCAGACGGTCAGCCACCAGATCGTCGGGGACGCTGGCGGCGTCGAAGCCGTCGATGATCTCATTGACGGCCTTGTCCTTGTCGATGTTGACGGTGAGATAGGTGGTGTCGCCGCCGGTCAGCTCTGCGCCGGTCTGCTTGTCGTAGTCGTTCACAGCGACTTCGGTGTCGCGGACAGGGACTTTGACCGAGCCAGCCTTGGGGCTGCCCTCATAGCGGCTGTTGCAGATGACGCCGACCTTCTTGACCAGCGTCGCCCGGAGCTTGAGGTCAACCAGCTTGGAATAACGAACCTGTGCTTCGTGTGCCATAATATTTCCTTTCTATCAGTCGATCTTGATGCCGGGGTTCATTGCCTTGAAGGCTGCGGTGACAGCATCGGTGTCGCCGGTGGGCGGGGTGCCGTGCTCTGCACCGCTGGAAACGCGGACGCCGCCCTCTGCGGCCTCGCCGAAGGCCCAGGGGTTGGCCTTCGCGGCCTCTTCCAGCGCTTTGTCGATGTCAGTGGAGCGGTCTTTGGAGGATTTGAGGGCGTCCACGTCCAGCAGGGCGCGGACGGCCTTGACGCTGCGGCCCTTCTTGCCCATGATGGCGGTGTTCAGGGCCGAGTCGAAGGCGAAGCCGTCTGCCTGTGCCTGCATATCGCCCCGGAGCTTGGTCAACTCGGCCTCGTACTCGTCCGGGGTCTTCTTGCCGTCGAACTTGGCGAGGCCGTCCTGCGCAGTCTTGAGCTGGGCCTGTGCGTTTTCGAACTTGGTCTTGAACTGTTCGGCGACGGTCTTCTCGCGGTTGATGTCAGCGCCGTTTTCGCTCATCAGCCAGTTGAGCTGTTCATCGGTGATGCCGGGGAGCTTTGCCTTTACGTCTTCACGCTTCATAAATAAACCCCTTTCTTTGGGTGAAACTACGGTTTGTTGACGCGGTTCGCCTTCCGCATGGAGTTGGGCAGGGTACGCGCTGCCCGCCGCGATGGTGCCGTCTGCCGGAATCGAACCGGCGGCCTGCTGCTTACGAGGCAGCTGCTCTGACCAATATGAGCGAATACGGCATGAAAAAAGCGCCCCTGCCCGGATGGGCAAAGACGCTCGCGGTATTTGGTTGTTAGTCCCAGTCAGCATAGTGCTGACACTTGAGACAGCTTTTGTGGGCTTCATCCCAGCTGCAAGGCGGCTTATCGTCGCCCTTCAGGCAAAGAATATCATCGCCGATGTTGGAAATGTCGAAGCACAAGCCGCAGTCGATTTTTCGGTTGTAAATGGGACAAAACCATTCTTCAAGCTTCACATCATCACTAATGCGGAATTCCATGCTTTTTGACCACCTCCATCAATTTCTTTCCGCCCTCATCCAGCGGGCCGATGCTGGATACATTGCCATCTTGTCCGATGGCGACAAAGCCCAGCTCAGAGTAATAACAGGTCTGTGTACCGTTTCGCTGGGACATTGCGACCTTAGAGGAGCGGATGATGCGTTCGGCATCCATTGGCCCCATACCGCGTTCAGCCCAGCGCTGCAAGACGTGGTCGCTTGCAAAATTTATCTCATTTGGAGCAGACGGGGATTCAATGAGCCGACCTTTCGCCTTTATTGTACCAGCTTCCCGCATTTGCTGCAACTCAGTATTTGCAGCATTGAACCGCTCCTGTTTCCGGGCCGCGTAGCTGGCCCTGCTTGCCTCACTCCGCCCAAACCCATGTACGCTTGTCCGGGCGCTGTCCACCCTGCCGCCGGTGGCCCGAGTGAAGTCTGCAAGGCTCTGCCGAGCCTGCCTCAGCTTCACGGCGCTGGCGGTGGTGTCAGCCCCGGCGGCGTCCTCGGCCAGATACCGGCGTTTCCATTTGCGGACGGCCCGCTCCCGGGCGCGCTGCATCTGGCTGATCTCGTAGCGGGTGTAGAGTTTGCTGTCATATTCGATGTTCCGGGCGTTGAGGGCTTCGAGGCTTTCCTGCGTCCATGCGGGCGGGCTGCCCAGCTCCGGGAACACCACGAAGAAGGTGTGGCGGCTCCTAACAGTTCCAACCACATAAACCTGCACCTGTTCCATATCCTGTGCTGGATATAAAATCGGGATAGTCAAAATTGTCAGAACTCACTGCATCACCCCCTACAACAAAAAGAGCACCCTTTCGGATGCTCTCTCAGCTATTCAGTTTTTATTACAAATTACTTGCGGCGGTATTCACCAAAATATTCGATTTCGGCTTCTTCTCTAGCTTTTATAGCGTCATCTAAATTTTGAAAATACCCAAGATTTTTACGGTTACCATTAAGTGTTATATAAGAATTCCATTTTTTCTTATGGGAATCGAATGAAACACCATTGCGGCCGCTTGAAGTTGCTTTTTCACGAACCTGATTTTTACAGTTTTTCTCTTGAGGAATAACGCGAATATTTTTCCGTTGGTTATTAAGCTTGTTCCCATCAATATGATCTCGAACCAATCCGCGAGGGCAATCTGGAAAAGCTGTGACATGGAATAAAATACACTTTTTTGCGCCATAATCTTTGGATGCGGCATAGCCGAGTGTGTTTTCGTACCAGCAGTAATTTTTTAACTTTTCCCAAATGTCGGAATCAACAAGCATTTCCTTTTCGGCATTAGACATCTTTACATAAACGATACCGCCAACGGTACGAAATGTGTTGAATTTTTTGTTTGCCTTAGATGTTCGTTCCCTTTGTAGACAGCCGCAGGATTGAGTGTGACCACTTCTTAATTTGGAACCGGCAACAATCGCGGTCTTGCCACAGTCACACTGACATAGCCAAAAGGTGCCTTCTCGGCCATGGTTCGTGCACGTTCTTTAACAACGAGCCTTCCGAACCGCTGACCAGTCAAATCAATGTATCTTGACATCAGCGGGCACCACCTTTCCGTGCGGCCTTCTCCATGCGGCGGCCTTTGGCAATGCCCAGCAGGAACATATCGATGCCGAATGCATAGACATCGGAAGGATGCTGCTCATAGACAGCATTGATTTCACGCGCAAACAGACGATTGTTATTGTTTTGCTCACGCTCTTTTTTGATCATGTGGAGTGCGGATTCTGCTTTGGTCATGATTTTTACCTCTTATTCTCTTGTAAGAGGTGTTGCCGAATGGTATAATAGATTTACCAGATGGCAATTCCTCTGGTGTCTTATAAGGCATTCGCTTCGCTGTGGTAGGTGGGAGCGAGTGCCTTATTTCTTTTCAATGGACTTTTCTACAAGGTCAATCCCTTTGCGGACAACATCACTTTTGGATACGTTGAGCTTAGCAGCGCACTGCTCAAGTTTTTGGCAGTAGGCATCATCTAATCGTACCCGAAGCATGGTGTCTTTGGGAGATTCACTTTTAGGGCGTCCAAGAGTAGGCGACATATTCATCACCTCTTTTTTGTCGCTACAAATAATATATGCTTGTAGCGACAAAAAGTCAAGACCTTACACACCGTAAAATCCATTCAGCGCATAAATTTTTCCTTGCCATTCTGCATGGCTGGGTCTGGCTCCACCATGCGCTGTTACTTGAACGTAGCGAACGCCCATCTGCCGCGCACGTTCTAACTGCAATTTTGCGCAGGTTTGATTTACCCCCGTGAGAACACATCTTCTTGCCGCCACCTCCAGCGTGTCTCTGTGGCCGCTGGGGTAGGTGACGTAGGGCATGGAGTCGGCAAGGCCGTCCACAGCACGCTTGACGGCGCTCTTGTAGTCGAACGCGCCGCTGCTCACTTGGAGCCACGCTCTGTCCAGCGCCTGCTCGAAAGCCCCGGAGACGGTATTTGCCGTGGTGGCGGTGAGGTTGGAGAAGCTGCCTGCCGTCTGCCGATAGCCCGCGTTGAGCAGGTTCTGGAGCGGGACGGACTCTTCAAGTGGTGGGGCCTCATTTTTATAGTTGAAGTAGATCTCGTCCTCGGCTTCCAGTGCGGCGGTCGCGGCCTCCTGCATCAGGCGGCGGATCTCGGCCTCGCTCTTGCCGGTATACCGGGCCAGAAGCTTCACCACATCCTTGCGGACGGCCTCGGTCTGCTGGTAGCGCCAGAGCTGCCAGTTCGCCGTCGGCGTCAGGGTGTCCATCTTGCTGATGCGCCGGGCCACGTCCCGCAGGATGTCGTCCTCGGCCTGCTGCCAGAGCAGGATGAGCCGGTCGGGGGCGTGGTCGAGATAGTCCGGGGCCAGCATCAGGCACCCCCGCCGAAGGTCAGCTCAGGCTGGCGGTTTTCGTCTTTGGCCTCCTGTGCCAGCCTGCGGGCGTTCTCCTCACTGATCCCATACCGGGCCGATAGGTATTTGTAGCGGGGCAGCAAGCCGCTGAGGGCGTCATCCCTCATCTGGGTCATGCGGGTCTCGGCGTCGGTGATGTAGCTGTCGTCCCAATTCACCGAGATGGGAGTGTCGGGGACGACTGCGGCCTTCTGCAGGTCCTTCGCAGCCCAGAGGATGGCCCGGATGGTGGAGATCAGCGCACCTTCAATGGGTATCTGGTTTTTGTTGGCGCTGGCTACGAGATCCTGACGGCTGCCGTTGTACTCGGTTGCCGTGGTGACTTTGCCATTCTCGAAATCGTACCGGTGACAGCCCAGCCCGCACTTGAAGGAAAACAGGTTGAGCATATCCTGCACGGCCCGGTGATTCTGCTCCACGCGGAGGTCGGGGTTGTACTCGTGGTACTCGTTGGGCTGGTCGAGGCTGCTTTCCTTGCCGGGCAGATGCACAAACTGGCTCACAACATCGTCGTCTGGCGGGATGGAGTGCTCCACGCCCTTATCGTCCACCACCTTGCGGCAGATGTCGGCACTGTAGAATATTTTCTTGTGGCCGAGGCGGATGTCCTCGCGGTAGTTGTCAAAGGCAAGGTCCACGCCCTGCGCCTCTTCCAGCGCCTCGGAAAAGACGCTCATGCCCAGCCCACTGCCGCCATCGATGTTCTTGACAGCTCCCGGGCTGAACAGTGCAAACCAGGGCGGGGAGCCCTCTACCGTGACGCTTTCCACCGTGCCTTCCGGGGGCTTCTCGACCGGAGAAAACACCGGTGAGCCGGATGCGGAGTCAGTGACGCGGAACCATTCGTTGCGGATGGTGCGCTTCTTTTCGTTGCCGGTGTGAGTCTGTAAGTAAATGGCAGGCTTGCCGTCCATCAGACACTCGGAGACAAAGGCCGCTTCGGTCACGACGCCCCGCTCCACCCGCAGGGGGAGGATGCAGGGGGCCGGGTCGTAGTCCAGCTTGAGTCGGACGTCCGGGCTGGGGACTGCCTTGCCATTCACGACGGTCAAATTTTCGACGCTCAAAACAAAAGCGCCTGTGCCGGACCAGAATGCTTTCTCGACCAGCGCGTTGGCGTTCGTCCAGAAATGCAGGTCGCGGAGCAGACCGCCCACCTGCTGCTCATCGTCGCCCAGAAGATACCGGGCGGTGGCTGCGTCCGTGATCTGGAAGGTGGTGCGGTCATTCAGCAGCAGATTCGCCCAGTCCTCGCAGACCCGCTTGGGCATCCGCAGGGAGGCAATGGTGCGCTTTTTGGTGCCGTCGGCATACTCGGCGGCGCGGGCATGAACGCCGGGTACGTTGCCTTTCCACCATTGCCGCCATGTCTCGATCTGGCTGTAGTAATCGGCATCCAGCTTCCACCCGCGCGTCTTATGCAGATGATCCAGAAAATCGGTGATGTTCATGTGTTCGTCAACCTCTTGAAATCTCGCTCGATGGTGTACTCATAGGCGTCCAGTGTGTCGATGTCGGTGCTGCCGTCGTCGAGGCGCTCATCTACGCCGGGATGCTTGCCGCTGTAAAGGGCCGTAGCGAGGGCATCCCGCAGGGTGGCAGCTTCCGGCATGAGCCAGAACCGCCCGCCGCCCATCAGGATGCAGGTGAGGCGGATGCGGTCGGTGATCTTTATCTTAGCGCTGTTCTCCACCCGGTCGGCAAGCCAGCTCAGTTTGCAGCGGCGCAGGCGGGCGCGGATATGGTTTATCAGGGTCTGCTCAGCGCTGTCGCAGAAGATGTACTGGATCTCACCCCAGCGGGCAAAGACCGCGATGCAGAACTCGATGAGCTTGTCGGCCAGAAAGTCGGCATCCTGCGCCACCGGGTCGATGCGCTGGGATGCCAGCCCCACGACGCCCGACCAGCCCGGCAGGATGGCCGTGGCCACGAAGGCGTGCTTCGAACCGTTGCCGCCAAAGTCCACGCCAATGCGGATCCGCCACGGGTGCAGCTGCTCCTCGGCGGGCCAGAAAAAACGCCCATCCCCGGCGGCAAGGCTGTCGGCCAGCAGGCGGTAAATAACGCCGTTGGCTGCCATCCACTGCCCGAGGATGAAACGGTTATAGTAGACGGTGCCGGTGTACTCTTTTTTCAGGTCGGCCACGAACTGGGCCGGAAGCGTCGGGTTGTCGTCGATGGTGTACGCCTGGCAGTAGATGTCCGCGTCGCTGTCGAGGAATTTCTTGAACCAGTGGGAAGGGCTTTCCGGGTTGCAGGTGCCGTCGAAATGACTGTGCGGACAGGACAGGCGGCTCTTGAGCATCTGGAAAACGCCCTCGTCCCAGGTGGTGATCTCGTCACCGTAGGCGTACTCGAAAGCCGCGCCCTGAATGCGGGCAATGTGCTTTTTGTTGTCGGCACCGAGGACATAGACCTTGCGGCCGAAGAGCTGCACGACATTGCCGGAGGCCGAGGTGCGGACGACGCCCACAAGCTCCGGCCCCCAGAGGTCCCGCATGGGGGAGAGGACGTTGCGTTCCAGCGTGCCGAGGGTGTTGCCCAGCATGACCAGCAGCCCCTCGCCCCGGGCCGCACAGATGCGCTTTGGGATGGTGACGGCGCAGTCGAGGTAGGTCTTGCCGGAGCGGGTCGCGCCGGTCTTGACGTTCCAGCGGTGGGAACAGTTGCGCAGGTATTCCTGCTGAAACTCAGTCAATGGCACTGTCCACGCCTCCCAGCAGCTCTTTCGCCTTCGCCAGAGCATCGGCGGCGGGGTCATCCTGCACGGTATCCTCGCCCAGCATCTTGAGCAGCACCGACGCCGCCTGCGGGTCGCCGCGCTTGGCTCTCTCGGTGATGCCCATGACGACGGCCATCTGGTTATCGATGTCCTCCGGGTCGATGGCGTCCCGCAGCATGGCGTTCACCCGGCGGCGGTCAGTCTCGGGCAGACTCAGGTAGTAGTCGGCGGCCTCCCGCATGGAGCGCTTGCGGCGGCGTGCCGCACCCGAGGCGATGCCGCCCTGCTGTCCCAATGACCTGGCTTCGTCCTTGCTTCGCTGGTCCATCGGCACCAGATTTTTGTATCCATCTTCACGCGACACGTCACCACCTCTCCGGTGCAAAAGTAAAGCCGCCCGGGGTTTCCGAACGGCAGAAGCTGCATAAAAAATCCCCGCACATTTCTGTGCAGGGTGATTGACGCACATCCGGTGGGGTATCCTTGAACCCACTGCGGATTCCGGGGCCTCCGGTGGTGTGCCGGACTCTCACGGGGAGAAGGAGGGACTCCCATCCGGCACGCCAGCCCCAAGCGGTTTCGCAGGCCATGCGTCAGGCGGTTGCTGCGGCGGGGCGCAGCGTCATGGTGCCGCCCTTGGAATCGAACCAGCCGTGTCTGGTCACACGCGCCGCGCACCAAATTGCGCTCAGGCGGCATAATAGAAGCAGCCCGCACACCATGCGGTCAAACAGGGAGGATACGGCGGGGAGGCTGCGTGTATCGGTGGGCCTTTCCGGCTCTGCCGATGGTACTATTTTAGCATAACGTGGAGTGACATAAAATGACTTCTAGGTGACATTGACTGACATTATAGATTCAGCGCATCAATGGCGCGATGATGGCGGCGGTAGATTTGACGGAGGCAGAGCTTTATTTCAGCTGCAATGCTTTCCCATGTCTTGAAGTGAAGATACCTCAGCTTCAAAATCTCGTAATCGTCGGGGTCTTCCAAGCTGAGAAGCACTGCCGTGATTTCGGCATGGAGATCGTCGCAAAACAAGATTTGTGCGTCCAAAGCCTGCTTTGCTTTTTCTACTCGTTCCACAGCACGAGGAAGCGCCTGTCCATCGCCGCTACCTCCCGGCACCGAGGAAAGCGCCTGTGTCATATGGCCATAGTCACACTCTGCTTCCTGAAGCTCATGCGTCAGGTGCAGCTCTTTCTTTTTGGCGCGTTCGTACTGACGGAGCCAATCTTTCTTTTCCTCGTAGGTCAAACGGCTTCACCCCCTTCCAACCGCTTCAGCAGCCCTTCCACATCATACCGCCAATGGACACGAAGCAGACGCTGCTCCACCTCGATGCCGTTCAGGGCGGCCCACTGCCATGGGATGCTTTTGCGGGTCTGGGTGTTCATGTACTCCAGCACAGCACTGGCCGAGATGGCGAAGGTGCGGTTGACCTTGCCCCGGTAATTGATGACCACATGAGCGGTCTGGCCGTGAAACTCAGCTGCATGGGCCATGTCGGTGATATGCTTGAGCTTGTGATACTTCTGCTTCTCCCGGTCGAATCGACCAAGGATCTTTTCTAGCGGGATGCTGGGGGTGTCGATGGTCTTGAGTTCGAAGTAGTGGTGCATGGGGTAGCGGTAGACGTCAAAGTCACAGATGTTATCGATGGAAAAGCTCAGGCTCTCATTTCCGCCGTAATAGGCGGCTGCACTGTCCTTGAGCCGGTAGCACCATGCATCCTTCGGCATGGAACTTTTCCAGTCGGCTTCAAATTGCTTTCCAGTGTTCAATCGAGTCTCCTTTCTGCGGAGGTCCTCCAGTGCCCGGCCGACTGTCGGGTCGGGGTAGTATTCAGGATTCCGATACATCGAGTCCCTCCTTTTTTGTCAATCGTCTGCGCCGGGCGGCAGCCTTCAGGAAATCATGCCCGCTCGGCTCGGTACGGTCAACCCGGAGATTCCGTCCGCTACCGATGGGGTGAAGCCTGCGGTACTCCTCCACAGACTTGCATCCCTGAGCCTCAGCCTCTGCCAGCGCTTTGCGGACATACGGCCAACTGTAAGCCCCAAGGTCGGCGCACCTGCTGACGATCTCCGACACCAGTTCCTCTCCCAGTCGGTCGGCGTATCCAGCCAGCTGGGCTTTTCCTTGGATGCTCAGCTTGCAGATACGCTGCTCAAAATCCTCCGCGATGGGGGAGGTCGTCCTCGTCGGAGTCGGCTCGGGCGTCGCGCACGCAGACGACGACTTATTTATGTTTTTTATGTTATTTATGGTTAAGTTGTTGTTATCTGCCTGTTGCTTGCCTGTTATCTGCCTGTTACCGGCCTCAATCAAATCGTAATTATTCAACGTGATAAGGCTGTATTTCGACCCGGTTTTGACTGTTATGTATCCTGTTGATTCGAGGTGTTTCAGGGCTGTTCGCACCTGCATAATGCTCAAATTGAGCTTTTTTGCCAGCTGAGATTGGCTCGTGACCAGCTCACCGGGATGGATCGTGATACCCTGCCACTGCTTTTGGCTCCAGTTGGCCGTGAGCAGCAGATGGATGAACAGCCGGGCGGTGTTTGGCTCTGAGTACCACTCCCAGTCGGTCAGGCCGCGCGGGATGGCAACAAAGCCGCGAGAAGGGTCAATGCCCACGGCCTGACCTCCTTTCGAATGAAATGCCCGTATCGCCAGATAGCACAGCGTTCAGGCTCAGAAGGGCAGGTCATTGGCACTGTCGTCGATGAGGGCGTCAGCCTCCGGGGTGCCGACGGCGGGACCTGTGGGAGCTGCCGCCTGCGGGGTTCGGGGCGCGTAGTCGGTCAGTTTCTCGCCGGGGTATATCTGCCCGCCGGAAAGGCTGGTCTGTTCGGGCGATGCAGGAGGTTCGGTACAGAGGTCAATGAGATTCTGCATCCACCGGAAGAGCACCAGTCCGCCGGGCTGAATGTCGTCGGCATCCACACTGTAATAGGTCTTGCCGTTGTATTCCCGGGTCTTGAGTTCCCGGGCAAAAACCGTGACGGCATCGCCTTTCAGTAACATCCCGTCCCACTTGTCCAGCCCGTGCCAGACATTGACCTGTACGTACAGGCTCTCCCAGCTGCCCGTGTCGGTCTTGACACTGTGGGCCTTCACGTCGAACTTGAGCACCTGCTTCTGGCCCACATCCTTGAACACCGGGTCTTTGGCAAGGGTCCCGTGGAACAGTACGCCGGTCTTGTGCGTCAGGATCACGATCTGTCGCCTCCGGCAAAGGGGTCATCCACAGAACACTCAGCCTCTTCGACGGTCAGGGCATCGGCCTGCTCGGCAGCTTCCTTGATGCGGGCCCAGCGGGGAGCCGGGGCCTGTCCGGCATCGTCCAGCTCCACGGCGGTGGACTCTGCATCCACATGGACTTCGCTTTCATCGCAGAGAGAACCGAATGTGGAGGGGAAGGCTTCCCGCAGCGCATGGACAAGGGCGACCTTGCGGATCATGGTGGCCTTTTTGCCCTTCCACAGGGATTTCCCGGTGTCGTACTCGGTCAACTTCACTTCCTCGTAGCTGGGACGGGTGCGGTCTTTGCGGTAGACCTTGGCCCAGCCGCCCAGAAGCTCCTCGTCCTCGTAAACGATGGAACCCTCCCGCTTTTGGTAATCTCCAGCCACCTTATCAAAGATGATGACGCCGGCCTCGAAGCCGTCATAGCTGGGATGACGTTCGGCCATCTGAAGATAACAGTTCTTGCCCAGAACGATGGTGCTGGGGGTCTCTTCGCTGTTGTTGTCGTAGTGGATGAGGTAGGCTTCCTTCGTGAAAGGATTCAGCCGATACTGCTTGCAGGTCTCGAGGAAGATCTTGCACTCGGCATCTGTGGCCTTGGCGCAGATAAAGTTGCGGACGTCCGAGAAGCTGACAATCATGTGCTGGCCGTCGGCAGAGGTGATCTCCACAGGTTTGGCCGGGCTGGCAGCCTGAAGAGCGTTGCTCTGGACTGCACGCTGCTGCATCGCGGTCATCCGGGCAGTCGTGGTATCAGTGGTGTTTGCGGACATGGTGGGCGCAGGTGCGCCGGAACGGGAAAAAGCCATAAGTAGTTACCTCCGATTATTTCACAGAACCATACGCAAAGCCGCGCTTCTGAGCTTCGGCTTTGAACCATTCGATGTCTTCCGGGGTGAAATCCACCCAGAAGCGGTAGCGTTTGCGGGCCGGGACCGCCGGGGTGGCAAACTGCTGCAGAACTTCACAATCCAGCCGTCCGGAGGCCGTTATAAAAGCGTTACTCCGGGCCTCCCGAGCAGCTTCTTCTTTCAGCTGACGCTCTTCCTCTGTGGGCGGGATGATGACCGGCGCTGCGGCTCTGGCCCGCTCTGCGGCCTGCCGATTGGCTTCCGCCTCGGCCTGAGCCACACGGGCGCGTTCTCTGCGGCTGTGCTCATGCAGGGCATCGTTGACGCTCAGAGACCTCAGGTATTCGGTGATGCAAGGTTCTGCATCCTCGCCGCAGGTCTCTCGGATGAGGCGCAGTTCCTCCCGCCGGGTCTCCACAGCTTTGCGCAGCTCCTTTTCGGCCTGAGCAAGGTCGAAGGTCTTGTTGAGCCACTGGGGAACCAGCAGCGTCTCGAACGGTACAAGCTGCTCCAGCTCCCCGATGCAGTCCCGGTAGACCAGCTTCAACGTAGACGCCTTTTCATCTTTTTCGGCCTGTTCGACAGCCTTAACCTGCGCGTCGATCGCGCCGGAGACCTTTTTGCACTGCTCCCGCATGGTCTTGATGTCGGCCTGAAAGTCCTCCAACGGCTTCAGGTAGAGCTTCCTTGCGGCGGTGACGGCTGCACCCAGCTGCTTATCCCAGCTGTTAATTTTGGCCCGGTCGTCCTTGGCGCCCTTGATGCTCTCCGGAGTATAGACGAGGCCTGTATAGGCTGCAAGCAGCTCGTCAAGGTTCTGCTGCACCTCGTCCTTGTTCCAGCTCATGGCCGGGATCACCGAGTTCTGCACCCGGACGGTAAGTTCATTCGTCATGGTCGTTCTCATCCTCCTGTTCTGCGTCACGCGGCAGAAAATAGTAGTCGTCCGGCGGCTCCAAGGGCGGGCCGTAGCGGTCAAAGTCCAAGCTGTACATCTCATTCATCGCCATCACCTCCGTCATAATCCGGCGGCTGGCGGCAGAGGCGGGCCGCTTCCTCCATGATGCTGTTCAGCACACCGCACAGAGACTGGAACGTCCCTTCCAGATCCTCGCCGACCAAGCGGGCGTAGCTGGCTCTGCTGGTGTCCCATGCGGCCCGGATGGAATTGACGCAGAAGTTGGCGGTCTCAAAATCGGCCTGTGCATCGTCACTGACTTTGGCCCGAAGGGCGGCAAGCTGCTTTTTCAGGCTGGCGTTGTCCTTGGCCAGTTCGGCATTCCGGGCATCTGCAAGACCCCAAGCCTTTTCTGCTGCGCGACGGTCAACTTCTTCTTCGTCGATGACGCCCACGATGGGCTGGTGCTTCAGGGCCTCTTCTGCGTCGTTTGCCCGCTGCGACATCTGAGCGTACTGCTCTTGTAACCCATCAATGTCGGCGTGGGCGGCTTCCAGCTGGCTCTCGGCGTCCTTGGCGCGGGCTTCGGCCTTGCTCTGCATCTTCCATGCTTCCTCTTCCCGGGCTTCGGCAGAGTCGGCGCGCTCTTTCAGCTGGGCGTTCTGCTCTTTCAGGCCGCTGATGTCGGCAAGAGCGGATTCATAGCGGCTTTCTGCTTCCTCCCGCTTTTCCGCGTCCTTAGAGGTCTGGGCTTCGGCGCTTTTCACCAGCTCCTTGAAATAGGCATTTTCCTTGCGGGCGTTCTGAGCGGACTTCTCGGCGGTGTCGGCACGGTCTTTCTCGGCCTTGAGCTGGGCTAAAAGCTCCTGCACCCGCTGGCTGTCTCCGGCGGCTTCGACCAGCTGCCCAGCGCAGCCGCTGCGGGCGATGAGGTTCAAATCTTTGCGGGTCAGCTCGGGCAGCTGTTTTAATTGGTCAATCGTTGAACCATTAAAAGATTCTCCGGTCTGCACCATATTCCATGCACCCGACTTGCTCATACCCTTGCTCTCATACCACTTTGTCCATGTACCGCCGCCATACCGGCCCGCCTTGGCAGTCAGAGCGTGGATGCGGGCAAGGTAGATGCAGGAGATCAGATACTCGTCCTGAGCCGCACCATAGTGCAGATCAAACTGCTGGTCGGCGTCTGCGGCCTGCTGGGATAAATCGCCCAGAGCTGAGAAGTCAAAGGTGGGGACAGCTGCGGATGCAAAAGAAGTCTCCGCAGGAACAACAGGGGCCGATGCGCTGCTCTGCGGGGACAGCGCGGGGGTCAAGCCGTTTGCAGCCGCCTCGCTCGCCGAGGTGGTCGGTATTGCCGCCGCCGAACTGCTGGCAGCAGGGCTTGTCATGGTCGCAGTAGCATCCGCAGTCGGGGCAGGTGTACATGAGAAAATCTCCTTTGCTTTTTTGATGTCAGCAAGAATCTTTTCCATTTCCTGCTGCGGTGTCATGTCCTTGCGGCTACCATTCGGAGTAAAGAACTGACCAAGCAGCTCTCTTTTTGCGGCAACGCCTTTCAGATTCTGGGTGCAGGTGATAGTCAGGCAGTAACGGCCATCAGATCCATAGTCCGATGCACGAATATCTTTGGAAAACGAGCCAAAAATCTCTCTGTCGGGATAAGTGTCTTTGATCCATGCGGAGACCTGAGACAGAAAGTCGAAGTCCAGACTATGCACTCGACAAGTGCATTTATCCTTGATAGAGCCAGCGAACTCTGACGCATAGGTGAGGGTCTTACTCATCCGGCATTCGTAGCCCTGAGTCTCCCGGCTGACAGTTCTAGCACTTTCATCCCATTGATAGTTTCCGTATGGCATGGCGTAGGGGCATCCCCAGCACTCATGGCCGGGTGCATAGCCGGATAGGCGGTTGCCAGTGGTACTGGCATCGGTGGATTTCTTTACTCGCCGTCCGCATTTGCAGATATAGGTAGTCACACTCTCACCTCCGTGTCCTTCAGGCGGTCAAGCATCTCGGCCTGCAGGTCTTTGTTCAGGGGCTGGAAGCGGTTATTTCGCCAGCCGTAGCAGAGGATAGTGCCATAGATGGGCTGGCCGCGATAAGTACGGTTCAGGCCCTTGCCGTAGATGGCGTACACCAGCACCGCCGGGGTGCGGGGCAGAACTTTCTGTTCGCAGGGACACTGCAAAAGTGCTTCCATGCCCTGCAGCGTGTCCGGCAGGGTGGTCACGACCGGGTCTTTGTCCGGCTCGATAAGAATACCTTTCATCTCTTGTAAAAACCTCCAAAGTGTGTTATCCTTCGGGGTGATGGGGGTTCAAACTCATCATCCCTTTGCAGGCTCGTCCGTGTTGGTAGCGCGGACGGGCTTTTTGTTTACTCGTCATGTGCTTCACTCCAGCACAAGGCTCTTGACATACGGCAGCCAGTCACGCCAGCATGGCTTGGAAAGACTGCGGTTGACAGCGTAGTAATAGGCTGCATTGCTGAGTTTGGAAGAGCCTTTCAACCGCTGCTCTTTGACCATGTGGTTCACCTGATTGCGGGACAGGCCCATGCCCATCAGGAGCTTTTTCATGCGCTTGGTCTTCATGCGTCCCTCCGGTTCTGCCGGTACTCCGGCCCTTCGGTGCGGGCGTGGCGGCGGTCGATGTACCTGCGGCGCTGCACCTCGCGCTCTGCGGCATGGTCGCCCAGCCGGGCAAAGAACAGCGCCAGCAACAGCAGCACCATCGCGGTGATGAAGTCGGTGTCGGAGATGACACCGAGGGCCTCGATACTGCCTGCAAAGCCCAGGGCATACAGCATCCCGACGGCACCGCTGGCCACCGCCAGCCAGTACCAGACGCCAGATTTGATCCTCATGCGGATGCCTCCTTTGCAACTTCAGGGAAGAAATAGTAGCCGATCTGCTCCTGCGGGATGCCGACGATTTTGCAGATGGCGGCGACCTCATCGCTGGGCCAGGGGGCCGCGCCCCGGATGCGGCGGCTCAGGCACTGGGGGCTGGTGCCGAGAGCGGCGGCGACTTCGTAGTCGTGGAAGCCGCGCTCCCGGAAGAGCGCCTGCAGCTTCCAGTAGGGATTGCGCCGGAAGGTGCCGGGAACGGGGGATGAGTGATTGTAGGTCTTCATGGTGGTTTTGTGCCTCCTTGTGGTTGGCTCCCTCCTGCGGTATACTTGGGCAGAAGGGAGATGATTTGTGGATGGATTTGAATGATAGAGCCTTGAGTGACATGGTTTTACGTGCAGGTCGGATGGTTCGGGAAGATAATCTCCGGATTGGGGCGAGGCTCGCCGGAAGTGCCGACCCGAAAATCGGGGAACACGCTCAGGTCAACACGGAGAAAACTCTGCGGGAGCTTCTGGTTCAGTATGAGGCTAACCAGAAAGAGCAGGCGAGGGAAACTAAAAAGGCGTTTTATGTTTCTCTGGCTGCGTTGGCTCTGAACGCCTTGGCGATCATCGTAACGATTGCAATAGCAGTGTTAAACTAATGCCCATTGCGATGCCGCTCAGAAATACGGAAATCAACTGAACAAGTTGAATATCCCATGTTGTCGGAGTCCAGTTGGAAAGCCGTTCTTTCCAACTGGGCTTTTTGTTGTGATCCATGCGGTTCACCTCCTTTGAAAATGTTGTTCAAGCACAATATGTGCTCATTCGGCGAAAAAAATTTCTTCGACGGTTTTGCCGAAGTAGTGGGCAATGCGCTTTTTGACCTGATCTCGGGGAATGCGTTCGCCGCGCTCATACATAAAGAGCGCAGACGTGCTAATTTCAAGCGCGTCTGCAACGGATTTTGCATCCAAGGTGCCGCGTAAAGCACGAAGCTTCTGGCCGATAGCTTTGTTATCCATTTGGAAAGCCACCTCCTTTCTGTGCACTTATTGTACTCGAAACACAAAGGAAAATCCATTCACATTGTGCACAAAATGTGCTTACAACGATAGTGCACTTTTTGTGCTTGCACTTGTGCACGTTCTGTGCTATTATTAAACCATAATAATAGGAGGTGATTCAGTGGCAACCTTTGCAGAACGGCTGAAGTCATTGCGGCGCGAAGCTGGATGGTCGCAGCAGCGATTGGCTGATGAGCTGAAGTTGTCAAAGAGCAGTGTCAACATGTATGAACGTGGTGAACGTGAGCCGGGGTTTGAAACGATGGAGACAATCGCCGACTTATTTAATGTTGATATGAACTATTTGTATGGCCGAACAGATATAAAAATAGCTGATCCAGTGACGCCGAAGCACTCTGCCTCTCCCACCCCCATCCCGCCGGGCTTTGAGCCGATGCCGAAGATGAAGAAGATCCCCCTGATCGGCAGCATAGCCTGCGGCGACCCCATTACAGCAGAGCAGAACATTGAAAAGATGGTGGACGTGCCGGAGAACATCCGGTGCGACTTTTCCCTGACCTGCCACGGTGACAGCATGGTGGATGCCGGTATCCACGATAAAGATGTGGTGTATATCCGTATACAGCCGGTGGTAGAGAACGGAGAGATCGCGGCGGTGCGCATTGATGGCGAAGCCACCCTCAAGCGGGTATATTACAACCCCGGAACGCTGACCCTGATGCCCGCAAACCCGGCTTATGCGCCCATGGTCTACACCGGCTCCCAGCTGGAAGAGGTGCACATTGAGGGCAAGGCCGTGGGCTGGACGCACTGGGTGGGGTGAAAAAATCGCTCGCCGGTGCGAATTGCAGGATTGGTTGTGGAGTGCCGGAAGGTGTTCCGATAAAATGACGAGGAGGAATTGTAAAATGTCTTTATTTGGCAAAAAGGAAAAAGAAGAAATTGCGCGGCTGAATGCGGAAATGCAGAGTCTGCGGGACGCAATGCCATCCGAGAGCCGCACACTGGACGACATCAATCGTGAAATCAAAGCTTCGCGTGAAGAACTCGCTCGTGTCCAAGAAAACCTTGAAAGCCGCAACAGCGAGTTGAAAGATGCCTTGGAAGAACTTCAACAGGCAAAAGACCAGCTCATTGAAACGAATGAAGAAGTTCTGATGCAGAGTTTTGGCCTTTATACCCCTCGGTATGCTTTTATGAATGCAGACGAGTATAAGGCGCACCTTTTGGAAATTCGTGCCAAACAGAAAGATATGATCAAAGCGAAAACGGCTGTCAGCGGAAATATGAACTGGACAGTCAATGGAAATGCGTCCAAAGGCAAGAAGATGGTCTCTGATATGCAGAAACTTCTCCTTCGTGCATTCAATTCTGAATGCGATGATGTAATTGAACACGTCAAATACAATAATATCGAAGCCAGTGAAAAGCGTATTACTGCCTCTAGGGAAGCAATTTCCAAGCTGGGGACCATTATGGAAGTCAGCATCCAGCCGCAATACTACCGTCTAAAAATCGAGGAACTTCATCTTGCTTTTGAATATGCCCAGAAAAAGCAGCAGGAAAAGGAAGAGCAGAAGGAAGCACGTGCCAGAATGCGCGAGGAAGCCAAACTGGCAAAGGAAATTGAGGAGGAACGCAAAAAGCTGGAAAAAGAACAGCAGCATTACCAGAATGCATTGCAGCGTATCAATGCACAGCTTGAAGCGGCATCGGATGTTGATCGCGCGGCCATTGAGGAGAAAAAGGCAGAGCTCATGGCGCAGCTTGATAAGATTGATAAGGAATTTGCGGATGTTGATTACCGCGAAGCAAACCAGCGTGCCGGTTATGTGTATGTCATTTCCAACATTGGTGCCTTTGGCGAAAATGTCTACAAAATTGGCATGACACGCCGCCTTGACCCGCAGGATCGTGTGGATGAACTGGGTGATGCATCAGTGCCGTTTAACTTCGATGTACATGCGATGATCTTCTCCAACGATGCCCCCAAACTGGAAGCTGCGCTTCACAACGCCTTTGCTGATCGTAAATTGAATTTTGTTAACCAGCGCCGCGAGTTCTTCAACGTCTCTTTGGACGAAATCAAACAGGTGATTAAGGATAACTATGATAAGTCGGTTGAGTTCGTAGAGCTCGCCCCGGCGGAACAGTATCGTGAATCCCTGAAACTCAAAGAACAGGCAAAACATCAAGTGAATTGAACGATTTTTGAGGATGGATATGAAAGATAAAAAAACTTACAATATGGAATTGCAAACCGGAGAAAAAACAAGCCATAAAGCAGTTAGTCCATATTGGTTTGCGTTTATTCCGGCAGCTGCATTCGCAATTCTGACGATGTATGTTGGTATTTCTGAGAATATGGCAAGTGGCGCTATTTTGTTTGTTTCGGTTGTTATTGTTTTTTTGATGATATTTGTTCCGATTTCACTGATAATTTTTATCTTGAGAAAAATTATCAGCGCTATTGAAAAGGCAAAACAGTAAAAAAGCCCACCCATGCTGGAACATGGGCGGGCAGCAATGAAAAACGCCCCCGGTGTTGGCGCACCGAGAGCGTTTCCAAGAACAGCTTGTTCACGAGGAACAATACAGCCCTAAGACAACTGTATTGTACCACCTCCGGGCGGGCTTGTCAAAGTGTACCCAAACGGAGGTGTATTTTTATGGCGAGTTTCAAGGAGAAACTTGACAAAAACGGAAACCGCATCTACGAGGTGCAGGCCAGCAATGGGCGAGGGCGGCGTGTCTGGCGCACCTTCCGTCCGGAGCCGACATGGAGCAAGCGCACCATTCAGCGGGAGCTGCAGAAATTCGCCGCTGAATTGGAGCAGCAGCTGGCGGATGGGGAAGTGCTGACCCGTGAAGAGACTGCGCAAAAGGCCGCTGCGGAAGCCGTAGAGGCGGCCAAAATCAAAACCTTCCGGCAATATGCTGAAGCCGTCTATCTGCCAGAGAAAGCCGCCACGCTGGCGGAAAAGACCCGGGCCAGTTATACCCAGCTGTTGGAGCAGCATGTCTTTCCGGCTCTGGGCCATGTGCTGCTGCCGGAGATCACCCCGGCCATGATAAAGGCGTTACTTTCCAGTCTGTCAGAGGAACTTGCCTTCGCCAGCGTGACAAAGGTGTATGCTGTACTACATAACCTGTTTAAGGCTGCCTTGCTGGATGATACGATAGACCGGAATCCAATGGACAAGGTTCCGCGCCCCCGGAAGTCGAAGGATGCGGGCCTTCCTACAGAGCACAAGGCTTTTACCGCGGAGGAGACGCGGTATATTCTGCGCTGTCTGGATGGTGAGCCGCTCAAGTGGCGGGCGTTTATCCTGCTGCTTATCGATACGGGCTGCCGCCGGGGCGAGGCCTGCGGGCTGCAATGGCAGTCGGTGGATTTTGATACCAACACGATCACCATCGAGAGGAATCTACAGTACACCTCCGAGCGGGGCGTGTACGAGACCCTGCCCAAAAACGGCAAGACCCGCGTTGTAGACATCTCATCTGACGTGGCCGCGCTTTTGCAGGAGCTGCGGCAGAGTCAGCTGGTAACGGTGCGCTGGGTGTTTACGCAGGACGACAGCCCGGAGCCTATGCACCCAGACACTCCAACTCGTTACTTCCAGCGATTTGGCAAACGGTATGGGATAGAGCACTTCCACCCGCACAAGCTGCGCCACACGTCCGCCAGCCTTGCCATCACCAACGGTGCCGACGTGGTAAGCGTCGCCGCACGGCTGGGACACTCTGACAGCAGCACCACGCTGCGGATGTACGCTCATGCCAACGAGGACAGCATCCGCCGGGTCGGTCAGACCGTAAGAGAGGCCTTGAAGCAGCCAGAAAAGAGAAAAGCTTGAATTTGATTCTGTTTCGTCGTGTCTCTTGATAACTCGTATTCATCCTATAAACAGGATGCTAAAAAACCGCAACTTGACCGCAACAAAAACCGCAACATCCTCGAAAAATCGAAGTAATTAACGAGATTGCACGATACAGAATCAGACGAATAAAATGATTGCGTCACGCAATTTATTTGACAATGAAACAACATGACACAACACGTCAGAAGTCCCTTTTATAGCTCGTAATGAGCAGGTCGTCCGTTCGAATCGGATCAGTAGCTCCAAAGTAAAATCCCCGAAAAGTGGCTTCGCGCCTGGCTTTTCGGGGATTTTTGTTTGGCTTTATCTGTAAGTAACTACGGAATAGCCAAGTGGCATCGATAAGAACAAAATCATAGCCGAGCTATACTCTTTTGTTGACATGGCTTTACCTGCGTGATACAATGCAGATTGTAAGGGGGGCGAAAACCGATGAACGAACGTATTAAAAAAATTCTTGAAGAGCTTGGATTAAAAAGAATCGACTTTGCAAACAGGTTGCACATTTCACAGCCGTTTGCATCCGAACTTTGTTCTGGTGCTAAATCTCCCAGTGAACGTACAATTAGTGACATCTGCCGCGAATTTGGCGTCAATGAATCATGGCTGCGCACCGGAGAAGGTGAAATGTTCGCAGCGCCAACTGCCGCCGGCGATAAAATTATGGACTTTGCTGCAGAGATTGCACGTAATGACGACAAAGAATTTCGTAAGCGATTGGTTGTCATGTTGGCCGACTTAGAGCCGAAGGACTGGGAACTACTCGAGCGTATAGCAGAAAAGCTGACAACGTAAAAAAGAGGCAGTTTCCCAAAAGGCTCCCTCTAAAGTAGAATGATTGCCTTCTCACCGCAATTCAGATGAGCCTCAGGACTTCAGTAATTAAAGCTTGCATTATCAGCTGGACCATATCAGGTATAAAAGGAGCAGGGAATATGGATGAATTGTATTTGCGGCTGGCTGCACTGGCCCGGCGATTCGGGGCAAAGCGGCTCGTGCTGTTTGGCTCACGGGCCAGAGGGGACAACCGCCCCAACAGCGACATAGATCTGGCCGTGTACGGGATGCCGCCAGACAACCGAGCAGAATTTTGGATGGAATGCGAAGACCTGCCCACGCTGCTGAAATTTGATATTGTCCATATGCAGGACGGGATGAATCCCGCCTTTGTTGCAAACATTGAAAAGGATGGTGTAGAGCTGATGGATAAGCTGCATGAAAAATATAACTATCTTAAGGAAGCTGTGAAGCGGCTGCGTGAGGCATTGGATGATTATAAGAAATACCCGCTGGATTCTGTGCGGGATGGTGCCATCCAGCGCTTTGAGTTTTGCACGGAACTTGCATGGAAAACCATGAGGGAATATCTGCTCGACCAGGGATATACCAATATCAACAGCCCGAAAGAGGTCATCAAGCAGGCTTTTGCTTTCGGCATGATAGAGGATTCGAAAGTGTGGCTGGAGCTGCTGAACGACCGCAATTTGACCAGCCATGTTTATGATGAGGCGACTGCAAGAGCGATTTTTGATCGTATCGAAAGCCAATATCTGCCGCTGTTCGATAAGGCACTGGCTTATATGCAGGAGTAACAGAATATAAAACAACAAAAATCCCAGAAAAGTGGCTTCGCGCCTGGCTTTTCTGGGATTTTTGTTTGGCTTGGAAAATGCCTTTCGAAGTGAGGTGTTGTATGTTTCCGCAGACAAAAAAGAACCACAGCGCTGATGCAATCGCTAGGCTTCAAGGTGCCTGTTGGATTACAGCGCTATGGCTCTATAGGCAGTATAGCATACGAGGGACAGGGCGTCAAACTGGAAGGTGTGAAGTTCATTGAGCTGGAAACTGAAAGAGCTTCGACAAAAGAAGAAAGCGGCCTTACCTCGGTACTCAAAACCGAGCAGGGCGGTGAAGCCCCTAAGCCACTTTCTAAAAATAGTATAGCACAAGCCTCCGGGGAAAGCAATGCAAACGAAGCAGCTGTCCTAAAGACGACTTTGAAAAGGCTGATAGAGCAGGTTTCGAGTGCTCCGCCAAACCGCCATATGCGGTTGAAAAATTTTGTGCAATTTTCATAGTTTTCTTCGCGCTGTTTTGGTGGTACAATAGAGGCAGAATCTAGTGACATTCAGGAGGAGCCGCATGGCAGAAAAGAGCATTGAATTAGACAGCGTAGAGATCGCAGCCGCTGTATTCGGGAACTGTGACCGGAACATCCGTATGCTGGAGAAAGAATTTTCGGTGACGGCGGTGTGCCGCGGTACGATGCTGCGCATTTCGGGCGAACCGGCCAATGTTGCAGCTGCGGCCCGTGCTGTGGAGGGGATGCTTCTCCTTATCGAGAACCATACGCCGCTGGAAGACCAGACGGTGCGCTACTGCCTGAGCCTTGCGCATGACGGCGAGGAAAAGCGCGTCCGGGAGCTGACCGAAGACTTCGTGACGGTGACGGTCAAAGGCCGGCCCATCCGTCCCAAGACCCTGGGCCAGAAAGAGTACCTCAACTCCATCCGGAACAACGCCATCACCTTTGGCGTCGGCCCGGCGGGTACCGGCAAGACCTACCTTGCTGTGGCCATGGCCGTCAAGGCGTTCAAGGCCAAAGATGTCTCCCGCATCGTGCTGACCCGCCCGGCGGTGGAGGCAGGCGAGAAGCTGGGCTTTCTGCCGGGTGACCTGCAGCAGAAGGTAGACCCCTATCTGCGGCCTCTGTACGACGGCCTGTTCGATATGCTGGGCGCAGAGACCTATGAGCGTCTGGTGGAAAAGCAGATTATCGAGGTTGCACCGCTGGCCTATATGCGCGGCCGGACGCTGGACGATTCCTTCATCATCCTCGACGAAGCGCAGAACACCACCCCGGAGCAGATGAAGATGTTCCTCACCCGTATGGGCGTCGGCTCGAAAGTGGTCGTTACCGGCGACGTCACTCAGATCGACCTGCCCGACCGCACCCGCAGCGGCCTTGTGGATGCACTTCAGGTGCTCAAAGGCGTGAACGGCATCGCGCAGTGCTACTTCACCGAAAAAGACGTGGTGCGTCACCGTCTGGTGCAGGAGATCATCAAAGCCTACGAGGCCGCTGCCCACCCGGCGAAGCACTGAAAAAACAACCCCGGCGGCATACCACAGAACCCGGGACATTCGTTCAATAGAATGTAGAAACGAAAGGAGCGGACGATTTATGTCCAATAAAGTTTTGATCACCAACTCGCAGAAAGCAATCAAGGTCCCCTCGGGCCTTCGCATCCTCATCCGCCGCGCCTGCAACGCTGTGCTGGAATATGAGCATTTTGACGACCCGGCGGAGATCAGCGTGACCTTCGTGGACAACGCAGCCATTGCTGAGCTGAACAACCAGTACCGCAACAAGCCGATGCCCACGGATGTGCTGAGCTTCCCTCTGGGGGAGAACGGCGTCTATGACGTGGACGAGAACAACGGCTGCAAGATGCTGGGCGACATCGTCATCAGCATGGAGCGCGCACAGGAGCAGGCGACTCTCTACGGCCATCCGCTGCAGAGAGAGGTCGCTTTCCTGACGGTCCACTCCATGCTCCATCTGCTGGGCTATGACCACGAGAACGGCGGTCTGGAAGCCATGCGGATGCGTGAAAAGGAAGAAGCCGTCCTCATCCAGCTGGGCCTGCCCCGCACGGTGAGCTACACGGAATAAAATGACAGGAGTTCTATTTTGAAAAACGAAACACCGATCCAGGGCCATTATGATACATCCTCTGTGTTCGTGGCGGTCATTGGCCGCCCGAACGTGGGCAAGTCCAGCCTGACGAATCTGCTGGTGGGGGAGAAGGTTGCTATCGTCACCTCCAAGCCCCAGACCACCCGTACCCGTATTACTGGCGTCATCACCCGGGGGCCTCTGCAGTACGTTCTGCTGGATACCCCCGGCGTGCATAAGCCCCACAATAAGCTGGGCAAGCGGATGGACAAGACGGCCAGCGACTCCATTGCTGACGTCGATGTGTCCATGATGCTGTTCGAGCCCTACGGCGCGCTGAATGAATCGGAGATGGTTCTGGTCGAGGCTCTGAAAAAGGGCGGCCCGGCCATCGCGGTCATCAACAAGACCGACCTCGTCAAGGACCCGGCGGACCTCGAGGCCCGCAAGGCGGAGCTGAAGGCCCTGGGCGTCTTTGATGATGTCTATACCGTCAGTGTCCGCGACAATGACCACTGCGAGGAACTGTTCGATGCCCTGAGCCGCTATGCCGTGGAAGGCCCGCATTATTTTGACGATGATGCCTACACCGATATGCCTGAGAAGGAGCTTGTTGCGGAAGTTATCCGTGAAAAGGCTCTGCTCTATATGAGGGATGAGATCCCGCACGGCATTGCGGTCGTGGTCGAGCGCTTCAAGGAGCGCCCCGGCACCGACCTCGTGGACATCGACGTGAACATCTACTGTGAGCGGGAGAGCCACAAGGGCATGGTCATCGGCAAGGGCGGCGCGATGCTGAAGAAGATCGCCAGCGCAGCCCGCACCGACTGCGAGGAATTCCTCGGCTGCCGCGTCAACTTACAGTGCTGGGTAAAGGTCAAAGCTGACTGGCGCGATAATGAGTTCATGCTCAACAATTTCGGCTTCAAGCAGCAGCCCAACCGCTGAGTCTCATAACAGGACAGATTTCCCGGGGATAGCGCAGTACCCTAGAGGTGACACTATACCTTAAAGAAGGGAGCGTTGTCCGATGGATGTGGAACTCAGCTGGCAGACGTTTGCCTGCACCGGTGATATTCTGTGTTATCTGGACTACAGGCGGCAGCTCGCTCAGCAGCGGCTCACCGCCCCGGCAGGAGAAAAAACAGATGGATACCATTGTGACCCCGGGCCTTGTCCTGAAAGAGACCCGGTATAAAGAATCAGACCGGATCATCACGCTTCTGACGCCGGGGCTGGGAGTCATCTCGGCCTCTGCGCAGAGCAGCCTGCGGCTGAAAAGCAAACTGTTCAGCGCCTGCGGGCTTTTTTGTTACTCGGAGTTCGTGCTTGTCCCCGGACGGAATATGTATACAGTGCGAGAGGCGGATGTCAAAAACGTCTTCCATGGCATCTCGTCCTCCATCGAAGGGATGAGCCTTGCCATGTATATGGCGGAAATGGCCTCGGCGCTTTCGCCCACAGGAGACGAAGCTGCAAAAGAACTGAGGCTTCTCCTGAATTGCTTTTACATGATAAGCGAGAAAAAGGCCGACCTCCGGGTCATCAAGGCTGTATTTGAGCTGCGCACCATGAGTGAGTGCGGTTTTCTGCCGCAGCTGGTCTACTGCCGCGACTGCGGCACCTACGACGGCCCTGCCTTTTATCTCGACCCGGCGGAGGGCTGTCTGCTCTGCGAATCCTGCGCCCAAAAGGCGGGGAAGAAGTGCAATCTGGACGCCGGGGCGCTGTTTGCGCTGCGGCATATCTGTCTGGTAGAAGATAAAAAGATATTCGGCTTCCGTATTTCCGTCGGCAGTCTGGCGAAGCTCTCTACAGCAGCAGAGCAATATGCGCTGACCCATCTGGACAAGCCGTTGAAAAGCTACGCCTTTTTGAGATCCGTCCTGCCATAACCATTTGAAATCGATTTGATATAAGGAATTACTATGGAAACAAGTTATTTGAAAACGCTGGAACTGGACAAGATCATTGCCCGGGCGGCGGAGGGCTGTGTGTGCAAGGAATCCCGCGAAAAGCTCCTTGCCATCGAGCCTCAGTGCGACCCCGATGAAGTGCGGTATGCGCTGGAACAGACCGATGCCATCAATTCACTGCTCATCAAGAACGGCTCGCCCCGCTTCGGTGGAGTAGAGGGCGTCAGTCAGCTGGCCGCCCGCGCCGTCAAGGGCGGTGTCCTCTCAATGGGTGAACTGCTGATGGTGGCCGGTGCGCTTCGCAACTTTCAAAACCTCGTCAGCTGGTACGGCTCTTCAGAACACGATGCACTTCCGACGGACGACTTATTCTATGCGCTGGCTCCTCAGCCGGGCCTCGAGCAGCAAATTTCGAGTGCCATCCTTGCGCCGGATGCAATGGCAGATACGGCATCGCACACCCTGAACGACCTGCGCAAGAAGATCCGTGCGACTGAAAACAGCATCCGCGACCGTCTGGAAAGCATGGTCCGGAACATGGACACCTCCAAGTACTTACAGGAGAGCGTCGTCTCCATCCGAAATGGCCGTTATGTCGTTCCTGTCAAAAGCGAGTATCGCGGTGAGGTGAGCGGTATCATCCATGACGTCTCGTCTACCGGTGCGACCGTCTTCGTCGAGCCGCAGGCTGTCGTGGAGGCGAACGCACGCATTTTACAGTACCGCGCACAGGAAGCCCAGGAAATTGAACGTATCCTGGTAGCATTTACCGGTCAGGTCGCAGCCATTGAGCCGCAGTTCCAGTACAGCTATAAGGCCATGCTGGAAATCGACGTCCTGCTTGCAAAAGCCCGCCTTGCACTGGATATGAAGGCGTTCAAACCCACTGTCCGGACGGATACGTCGTTCTCGCTCATCCGGGCGCGTCATCCGCTCATTGACGCAAAGAAGTGCGTACCTGTCGATATTTCGCTGGGCAGGGAATATGATTCGCTCATCATCACCGGCCCCAACACCGGCGGTAAAACCGTCACTCTGAAAACGGCCGGTCTGCTTTGCGCGATGGCACAGTGCGGCTTCCTCATCCCGGCGGATGAGCGCAGTGAGATCTGTGTCTTCGACGAGTTCCTTGTGGACATCGGCGATGAGCAGAGCATCGAGCAGAGCCTGTCCACCTTCTCCGGTCATATGAAGAAGATCACCGGCATCCTTGAGCTTGCCATGCCCCACACGCTGGTGCTTCTGGACGAGCTTGGTGCCGGTACCGACCCGGCGGAAGGTGCGGCGCTGGCTGTTGCCATCATCGAAGAACTGCGCCGCCGCGGTGTGCTCCTGATGGCCACAACGCACTATGCAGAATTGAAGGTGTTCGCCCTCGAGACAAAGGGCGTCGTCAACGCCAGCTGCGAGTTCGATTTGGAGACGCTGCGCCCCACCTATAAGCTCAGCGTCGGCGTTCCGGGCAAATCCAACGCTTTCCTTATCAGCGAAAAGCTCGGCATCCCGGAGCGGGTCATTGAGGCGGCACAGCAGCATCTGTCCGCAGAAGACAAGCGCCTGGACGCCGTTCTGGGCCAGCTGGATGATTTGAAGCTCCAGCTCAAAGCCAGCCAGGACGAGGTGGAAGGCCTGAAAAACGAGGCCGCCCACCAGCTGGATGCAGCCCGTCAGAAGCGCGATGAGCTTATCCGGCAGGGCGAGAATGAGCTGGAAGCTGCCCGCGCCAAGGCCCGCACACTGGCGCAGGAGGTCGAGAGCAAGGCTTACGCGCTGACGGATGAGCTGCGCCAGATCCAGAAAGACGAGCGGATGAGCACCCAGCAGAAGGCCCAGCGCGCCCGTGAGATCGCCAAGAAAGAGTCTGAAAAGCTCTTTATGGGGACTGAAGTGGTACACAATCCGGTCAAGGAGTTCGTGCCGCTGAAGGAAGTCAAGGTAGGGCAGGAGGTCTGCATCGCAGAGCTGAACCAGCTGGCTACCGTGCTCTCTCTGCCGGATAAAAACGGCGATGTTCTCGTACGGGCCGGCATCATCAAGACGAAAGTGCCGCTCAAAGGCCTCAAGCAGCCGGAAAAGCTGGTCAAGGAGACGAAGCCCCAGACCAAAGCCCAGCAGCGTTACTCCCGCCTGACCGGCGACGCCAACCGGCCCAACGGCAGGGTAGAGCGCGTACAGCGCACGGCAAAGATGGAATGCAACCTGCTGGGTCTTACCGTAGACGAGGCGCTGCCGGAGGTGGATTCCTTCATCGACCGTGCGATTTTGAACGGTCAGACGGTGGTATATCTCATCCACGGCAATGGTACCGGCGCACTGCGCACGGCCATCCATAAGCATCTGCGGGGAAACCGAATGGTCAAGAGCTTCCGTCTGGGTCGTTACGGCGAGGGCGAGAGCGGCGTGACCGTCGTCGAGCTGAAGTAAGCCGATGGCAGGACGTTCAAATCCGAGACGCTCACGCCGGAGAAGACAGGGCGGCCCGTCCGCTGCGACGGTCATCGGCCTTTTGGTGTGTGTCGTCTGCTTCAGTGCAGCATTTTTCCTTTGGAAAGCAGCGCTGTTCGGCTTCGGGCGAAATGAGAGCGGGGAAGAACCTTTCCGGCCTGTGGTGGGCGACCCGCCTTACCGGGTCTGCATTGATGCCGGCCACGGCGGAAGCGACCCGGGCGCAAGGGGAGTCGTCGAAGAAAAAGAGATGACAGCCCAGACCTCCGAGGCTCTGCTTGCGCTGCTGGAGGCCGACCCTAATTACATCCCGCTGCGTTCCCGCGAAAGCTATGATGTCACCGCAAAGCCCAGCGAGCGGGCGGAAGCCATCAATGCCCAGAGCCCGCAGCTGCTGCTGTCCATCCACGGCAACTCCGCGCCGGAGGGTTCTGCCGCTACAGGCTTTGAGTGTTATCCGTCCGTTCCGGGCCGTACATGGCATCAGGAGAGCTATTACTTCGCGCAGCAGCTGGCGCAGGGAATGCAGGCCGCAGGCGCAAAGCTCCGCGGCCACGGCGGCATCCGGTACATTTATTATCAGGGCGAGGTAAAGCAGCTTGTAGAGAGCACCCATACCGAAGTAATGGACGAGCGAAGCTTTACCTTATTGGAAGATGTAAACTGTCCGGCGGTTCTGGCAGAACAGTGCTTTGTGACCAGCGAAGAGGACGTTGCACAGTTTGGCAGCGAAGAAGGCTGTAAGACAGTGGCGCGCGCTTACTATGAAGCGATCTGCGCGTACTTCGGAACACAGCCGCTGGATACGCCGCTGTAAAGTCTGATGCAATGGACGCTCGCATGAAAGCGGTCTTGTCCAGCTGTATTTTACGATGCCTGCTTGGCAGGCGATCCACACGTCCCAAACGAAATGATATAAAAGAACAGCAGAGGCTCCCAAAACCTGCACCGATGACGGAACGCAGGAGAAGGGGGCCTCTGTTTTTGATTTTTATAATATTTCGTATAATGCAGGTTATACGAAATATAGGGGAGTGAAAAAGCCCTCTTTTTCGGGTTTCGGGCCTTTCCGGCGGCTCCTGAGCCTTTTGGGCTGGCTGGGCCGGTTTTTCGGGTTTTGTACAGTTGTGTTATTTGAATGCATTACTTTGTATGTTTTTATCAGCTTTTTTGTTTTACAGTCGTCCCGCTGTTGTCTGTAAAAACTTTTCTGACAATAGCCATCACTTTTTGATTCCAGCCGCTTATATTTTTCAAGAGCGTTCAGTCTGCGTGGTTCCATCAATATATCCCAGCTGAAGCCTCTGATTTTTCTCGTAAAGTCTCAGAACCTCTGGTATGTCCTTAAATCGAAGCATCCACACCGAATAACCTTTGAAAAATCGTGTGGGTTCATTCGGGTTCATTCGTATCGGCAAGGCTCGAAACATCCACCCGGAAACCTTCCTGTGCGGCACCCTCAAAGGCCTCCATCGGGCCGTCCGGTGCATCATTTTCAGGCTCATCCGATGAAGGATCGGCAAAGTCCCCCTTGCTCTCCCCTGTCTCCTTTGGCGTTGTATCCAAGCTTGCCTTCTTGACTTCACCCAGCGGATTCTGCTCAATCGCTGCACGCACCTGAAATTCCTGCAGGTGTGTATAAATTTGTGTCGTGCCGACGCTGCTGTGTCCCAGAAGCTGTTTGAGGGTCAGAATATCCACGTTGCCAGTCTGATACATCAGCGTCGCGGCAGTATGGCGGAGCTTATGGGTGGAAAAACCACGCAGACCCGCTGCTTTCATAGCGCCGGTGACCAGCTGCTCTACCCTGCGGTTTGAGATTCGCTCCTTGCGCCGCCGGGTGATAAAGACAGCTCTCTCTTTGGGGTTCAGACCCTCCATCGTGTTGCGCTTGTTCAGATAGATCTGCAATGCCTCCATGCAGGCATCATTCAGGTAGACCATCCGCTCTTTATGGCCTTTGCCGAACAAACGGATCTGCCGCTGTTCCATGTCGATGTCACCGAGGTCCATGCCGACAAGCTCCGAAAGACGCATCCCGCAGTTCAGAAACAGCACCACCATGCAGTAATCCCGCTCCGGGAAATCGCTCTGGGTCTGGGTGCTTTCCAGAAGGTCCATGGATTGCTCTGCCGTCAGGTACTTGGGAAGGACTTTATCCTGCTTGGGCGGCTTGATGGACGCTGTCGGGTTCTCTTTGAGCAAGTCTACCTGATTGACCAGATAATCATAAAAGCCGTGGAGACTGGCCAGCCGCCGGGCCGTCGAAGACTTTTTGTTGCCGCACTCGCTGTTCAGAAAGTACAGATACTCATAAACGTCTTCCTTGGTCACACTGCCCCAGAAAGCCGTATCGAGCCCTTTGGGGTCGATGTCCTTTATCTCTGCATCGTCGGTCACAAGGCCGCGCCGACGCTTCATAAAGCGGCTGAAATTGCGCAGGTCGCAGTAATAGCTGAAAGCTGTGTTGGGGCTTTTGCCTGCGATGACTTCCAGATAGCGCACATACGCGACGATGTCCGGCGAGGCATCATCAAAAGGCTTATGTTTTTCGGGATTTTTCTCGTCCAGATAAATCGACATGGTTTCCTCTTTTTATGGTCACAGACGGTCAGATTTCAGGGCATGGATGGCGTCCGAGATATAGGCGGCACCGACAAGCTTCATGCCGGGATAATCGGCGGCATTCAGATGAGCAAGGCTGTGCTTTGGTACGACGGCACGCTCAAAGCCGATGCGCTCGGCCTCCCTCAGACGCTGCTCCAGATTCGGCACGCTGCGTATCTCGCCGCCGAGGCCGACTTCACCGATGGCGATGAGCTTATCGCTCACGGGGCAGTCCAGAAGCGAAGACACCATGCTCAGACAGACGGCAAGGTCGCAGGCGGTATCCCGCAGGGTGATGCCGCTGACGATGTTGATATACACGTCCAGATTGCCGAAGAAATAGCCTGCACGCTTTTCCAGCACGGCAATGAGCAGGTTCATGCGGTTGTAGTCGTAACCGCTGCAGGCCCGCCGGGGTGCCGGGAAATTCGTCTTGGTCGCAAGGGCCTGTATCTCGCTGAGAATGGGGCGGCTGCCTTCCATGGTACAGGCGACGCAGTTCCCGGAAACGCCCAGCGGACGGCCTTCCAGGAGCATCTGGGACGGATTTTCGATTTCCTCAAGGCCCTGCCCTGTCATATCAAACATACCAAGCTCGTTGGTGGAGCCATAGCGGTTCTTAGCCGCCCGCAGGATGCGGTATGGCAGCATTTTGTCTCCCTCAAAGTAAAGAACCGTATCCACGATGTGCTCCATGACCTTCGGGCCTGCGATAGCACCGTCCTTGTTGACATGGCCCACGATAAACATCGGGATCTCCTGCTTCTTGGCGACGGCCAGCAGGCGGGCCGCACTCTCTTTCACCTGACTGACCGTGCCGGACGAAGACGAGATGTCTATACACCGCATGGTCTGGATGGAGTCGATGACGACCAGTTCCGGCTTTTCCTTCTCGATGAGGCCGCAGATCTCGTCTACGTCGTTTTCTGCCGCCAGATAGATATTATCCTGCGGGACTTTCAGGCGGGCCGCACGCAGCTTGACCTGACGGACGGACTCTTCGCCCGTGATATACAGCACCGTGTGCTGGTTGGAGATGGCACCGCAGAGCTGCAACAGCATCGTAGATTTGCCCACGCCCGGCTCACCGCTCAGCAGTACGACGCCGCCCAACACGATGCCGCCGCCCAATACGCGGTCAAGCTCGGAAATGCCCGTCAGGATGCGGCTCTTTTCCTCCGTCGTGCTGATGTCGGCCAGACGCCTTGCCGTCAGCGAGGTGACGCCCTCCTGCCGGACAGGCGCAGCGGCTTTGCCTCCGGAAAGCCCGGCCTTGGGCGCTTCGGCGACCACATCCTCATTCATGGTGTTCCAACTGCCGCAGCTGGGGCAGCGGCCCATCCAGCGGGGGCTTGTCTCTCCGCAGTTGGAGCAGACGTATACGGTTTTCAGCTTCGGTTCTTTCATTCTGGACTCCCTGTTTTCATTTCATGAAAATCATTTTCTCTATCATACCACATCCGGCCCGAGGCCGCAAGAAAGCCGGGCGCTTATCCGGCCTGCATCAGACGATTTGCAAGACATACAAGGCCAGTGGCCGCACCGCAGAGCGGGCAGAGACAGACCGCCAGTAAGGCGAATTGCCCCACTAGAAGCCGTGCTCCTGCCGAATGCAGACTGCCGTTTCCCTTTCCGCCTCTGCCAAAAGAGAACGCATGGATCCGGCTGCTGACCTGCAGAGCCGAGGCACCGAACAAACAGAGCGCACCCGCCGCCAGTGCCGTCGGAAGACTGGCTGTGAGCAAAAAGAGAACGAGCTGTTTTGCCCCGAGGCTATTCAGAAGCTGCGCCGAGAGCAGGCCGGAGCCTGTCCCGTATAACATCGCAAACAGAAAGATAGGAAGCGGCCCCACTGCCGAAAGCCCCAGCAGGAGGAACACTGCCGCCGCCCCGAGGACGACAGCCAGCTCTGCCCCGAACAGTCCCACCGCCTGCGCGGCACTGGACGCCGCGAACACTCCGCGCCAGCAGTCCAGATAATAGGCAAGCGTCTCCATCTCTTCAGCGTCGCACAGCGCCTGCAAAACGCCCGCCATCAGCGTACCGAAGAGATAGGCCGCCGCAAGCAGGATGCAGTCCCGGCTGGCCTGGAAGGGCTTCCGCCGGGGAGCTTTCTGAGGCGGAAGCTCCGCCAACGGCTTGGAGACAGGCGTCATGGCTTCTTTTTCTGCCAGAGACTCGCCCGCTGTATCTTCCGGCAGCGTCGGCACAAGCGCCGCTGCATTTGTTTTCGTTTCCTGATAGACCCACATCGTGCTTTTTCCCTCCTGCTTTTGTTGTGTATGGCCGCTGTAGCGTGGACTGAGCATTCAGCGCCGCTTTCGCTCCGTGCGCAGCATTCCGAGGACCCCGCCCAGAACCCCCATCAGCAGGACAAGCCCTGCCCGGACGAACTGCATCGTTTCCCACTCGCTCTGGTACAGTGTACCCAGAATAAAAAGCAGCCCTATAAAGAGAGCTCCTTCCGCTGCGCCCCAGACGAGTCCCTTGCCCTTTTGCAGAATGGTCATCAGCAGACCGCTGAGAAAGCTGCCGAGACAGACTGCCGCCGTGGCCAGCGGAGCAGCAGCCTCCTGCGTCAGGCCCTGTTTGACCATCAGCCAGCCGAACCCTGCCAGGCTCACGGCTGCTGCCGCACTGCCCACTCCGAAAACGACCAGCAGTCCTATCGCCGGGAACTTCTTGGTATCAGACATAAAAACGCGCCTCCCTGCACCTACTGTATGCAGGGAGACGCGTTCAAAGCACGAATCCGGAAAAATATTACTTCTTGGGGGCGTTGTCCATGTTCAGCTTCTCGACAGAGCTGATGGCGTTCTTGGTGAAGCGGATCTTCACACGGTCAGCGCCAGTCTCCAGCACGAAGGTGTCGTCCTTGATGGCGACCACACGGCCGATGACGCCGCCGATGGTGGTGACCTGATCGCCGATCTCCAGAGAAGAGCGCATTGCAGCGTCCTTCTTCTCCTGCTTCTTCTGGGGACGGTAGATCATGAAGTAGAGCATCACCAGCATCAGAGCCAGAGTAAAGAAAAGGCTGATGTAGCTTTCGGTCGTAGTCAGAAATTGCATGGGGCAAAATCTCCTCTCAAATTCATATGACCTTATTATACGCGCTTATCCGGCATGTTTCAAGGCCAAATCTCAAATTCGTGTGTCGAGCAGCTTGACATAGCGGTCATGGAAGGCGGTAAAGGTGCCTGCATCCAGCTCATCGCGGATGCGCTCCATCAGGTGATTGTAGAACCAGAGGTTGTGCATGACGGCCAGACGCATACCCAGCAGTTCCTCTGCCTTGAACAGGTGGCGGATATAGGCGCGGGAGTAGTTCCGGCAGGCCGGGCAGCCGCAGGCGGGGTCGATGGAGCGCTCGTCGCGCTCGTACTTGGCGTTCTTGATGTTGATGATGCCGCCCCAGGTGTTCAGGTGGCCGTGGCGGGCGTTGCGGCTGGGCATGACGCAATCGAAGAGATCCACGCCGCGGGAGACGGCCTCGATGATATTGCCGGGAGTGCCGACGCCCATCAGGTAACGGATCTTATCCTTGGGCATATAGGGCTCGACTGCGCTGATCATCTCGTACATCACCTCAGTGGGCTCACCCACAGCGAGGCCGCCGATGGCGTAGCCGTCCAGGTCAAGGTCAGCGATCTGCTTCATGTGCTCCACGCGCAGGTCGGCGAAGGTGCAGCCCTGATTGATGCCGAAGAGCAGCTGGTCGGGGTTGACGGAGATGCCTTCATGCTTCAGGCGGGCCATCTCATCCTTGCAGCGCTTGAGCCAGCGGGTGGTGCGCTCGCAGCTGGCTTTGGAGTAATCGTGCTGGGCGGGGTTCTCGACGCACTCATCAAAGGCCATGGCGATGGTGGAACCGAGGTTTGCCTGGATCTGCATACTTTCCTCAGGACCCATGAAGATGCGGTGGCCGTCGAGGTGAGAGGCAAAGGTCACGCCCTCCTCGGTGATCTTGCGCAGCTTTGCGAGGCTGAACACCTGAAATCCGCCGCTGTCGGTGAGGATGGGGCCGTTCCAGCGGGTAAACTTGTGCAGACCGCCCATCTCTGCCACCAGCTTGTCGCCGGGACGCAGATGCAGATGGTAGGTGTTGCAGAGCATGACCTGCGCACCGATGTCCTTCAGGTCATGGGCAGACAGGCCGCCCTTGATGGCGCCGGCGGTGGCAACATTCTGGAATGCGGGGGTCTGCACCGTGCCGTGTACGGTCTTGAACTCGCCCCGCCGGGCGTTGTGCTCCTGCTTGAGCAGCTTGTAGGTCGTCAAAGAAGGCATAATATTTTTCCTTTCTGCGCACGGAAAACAGCCGTGCATCCTGCCGCAGGGGGCATATGCTCTCGCTGCGGATACAGAGTCGGGATATTACAGCGGCGAAGCGCTATAATAGTTACAAGATCAGCATCGCATCGCCAAAGCTGAAGAACCGATATTTCTGCTCGACGGCCACCTTATAGGCAGCCATCGTCTTTTCGTAGCCATACAGCGCCGACACCAGCATGATGAGGGTGCTTTCGGGCAGATGGAAGTTGGTGATAAGGCCGTCGATGCAGTTGAACTTGACACCGGGATAGAGGAAGATGTCGGTATTGCCGCTGCAGGCTTTGATCTCGCCGTACTTGGCGGCGACGGCTTCCAGCGTGCGGCAGCTGGTGGTGCCTACGGCGATGACACGATGGCCTGCGGCCTTGGTATCATGGATGAGCTTTGCAGTCTCCTCGCTGACGGAGTACCACTCGCTGTGCATCTTGTGGTCGGCGATCTCGTCTTCCTGCACGGGGCGGAAGGTGCCGAGGCCGACATGGAGCGTCACCTCGGTGATGTTGACGCCCTTGGCGCGGATGGTATCCATCAGCTCTGGCGTGAAGTGGAGGCCGGCTGTGGGAGCGGCAGCGCTGCCCAGCTCCTTGGCATAGACGGTCTGATACTGGCTCTGGTCGTCCAGCTGCTTGGTGATATAGGGCGGCAGAGGCATCTTGCCGAACTCGTCCAGCTTCTCGTAGAGGGTCTCAGTGTCGTAGTAGAAGGTGACGAACTTATTGCCGTCTTCCAGCGTCTCGTCCACGATGGCCGTCAGGCTGCCGTCGCCAAAGCTGACCTTGGTACCGGGCTGCATCCGCTTGCCGGGCTTTGCAAGGCACTCCCACTGGTCGCCCTTCACCTGCCGCAGGAGCAGCAGCTCGCAGACAGCACCGGTGGGCTGCTTGATGCCTACGATGCGGGCGGGCAGGACTTTGGAGTTGTTGACCACCAGCAGGTCGCCCGGCTCGAGGTATTCGGGCAGGTCGTGGAAGATACGGTGCTGGATGCTGTCGTCTTTCTGGCTCAGGACCATCAGGCGGGCCGCATCACGGGGGGATGCAGGCTCCTGTGCAATGAGCTCTTTGGGTAAATCATACCAAAAATCTTTTTTTAACATAGTTAGCATTTGCCTTTCCGATGATTGACACGAATGCCGTATCAATGTTATCATAAAATCTGTATAGCGGTATCTATTATATTGCATAGACGTCTGCTTTGCAAGCGGAGTCTTATGCGAATTGGCTTTTTTGAAAGGAAAGGTGCTGGAAATGGATAAACAATATAAAGTGGGCGTCGTCGGTGCCACCGGTATGGTAGGCCAGCGTTTTGTTACTCTGCTCGAAAATCATCCCTGGTTCAAGCTGACGACTCTGGCCGCTTCCGGCCGGAGCGCCGGCAAGACCTATGAGGAGGCTGTCGGTTCTCGCTGGGCCATGACCACCCCGATGCCGGAGAGCGTCAAGAAGCTGGTGGTGCTGGATGCATCCAAGGTGGAGGAGGTCGCCTCTCAGGTGGACTTTATCTTCTGCGCCGTCAATATGCCGAAGGACGAGATCAAGGCTCTGGAAGAGGCTTACGCCAAGGCAGAATGCCCCGTCGTCTCCAACAACAGCGCAAACCGCTTCACTCCGGATGTGCCGATGGTCGTGCCTGAGATCAACGCCGGCCACATCGACATCATCCCCGCTCAGCGCAAGCGCCTGGGTACCAAGCGCGGCTTCATCGCCGTCAAGTCCAACTGCAGCCTGCAGAGCTATGTCCCTGCCCTGCACCCCCTGATGAAGGATTTCGGCGTCAGCAAAGCTCTGGTCTGCACCTATCAGGCCATTTCCGGTGCCGGCAAGACCTTCGACCGGATGCCTGAGATCATCGACAACGTCATCCCCTACATCGGCGGCGAGGAGGAAAAGAGCGAGCGTGAGCCTCTCAAGCTGTGGGGTCATATCGAGGGCGACCACATCGTCAACGCCGAGAAGCCCGTCATCACTGCCCAGTGCTTCCGTGTGCCTGTCTCTGACGGCCACACCGCCGCTGTCTTCGTGAGCTTTGATAAGAAGCCCAGCAAGGAAGAGATCCTCAAGGCCTGGGCCGAGTTCCGCGGCCCCGCACAAGAGCTGGACCTGCCCAGCGCACCCAAGCAGTTCCTCCACTACTTCGAGGAGAACGACCGTCCCCAGCCCAAGCTGGACCGCAACACCGAGCACGGCATGGCCGTCTGCATCGGCCGTCTGCGTGAGGACACCCTGTTTGATTACAAGTTCGCCTGCATGAGCCACAACACCCTGCGCGGCGCTGCTGGCGGCGCAGTGCTGCTGGCTGAGCTGCTGGCAGCCAAGGGCTATTTTGACTGATCTGCGCGCTTTTTGAGCTTCAACGCGCTGCAAAGGAGTTTTTTGCTATGAAGAATCCTGTTTTTACTGGTGCGGGTGTTGCCATCATCACCCCGATGTACGAGGACGGCAGCATCAATTTCGATGAGCTGGGCCGCATCGTTGAGGATCAGATCGCCCGCGGCACCGACGCCATCGTCATCTGCGGCACCACCGGCGAGTGCTCTACCATGACCGACGAGGAGCAGCTGGCCGCCATCAAGTATACCGTGGACCTCGTGAACCATCGTGTGCCTGTCATCGCCGGTGCCGGTTCCAACGACACCGACCACGGCTGTGCTCTGGCTGCAAAGTCTGCCGCCTGCGGCGCAGACGCTCTGCTGCTGGTGACCCCCTACTATAACAAGACCTCTCAGGCTGGCCTTGTCGCCCACTTCACCGCAATGGCAGAGGCCGGCGGCATTCCGGTCATCCTGTATAACGTGCCTTCCCGCACCGGCCTGAACATCGCCCCCGAGACGGCCAAGGAGCTGAGCAGGCATCCGCTCATCAACGGCATCAAGGAAGCCTCCGGCAATATCGGTCAGGTGGCAAAGATCGCGGCCCTCTGCGGCGACGAGCTGAACATCTACTCCGGCAACGATGACCAGGTGGTCCCCCTGCTGTCTCTGGGCGGCAAGGGCGTCATCAGCGTCGTCTCCAATGTCAAGCCTGAGCTTGTTCACAACTGCTGCAAGGCATGGTTCGACGGTGATACCGCCAAGGCCCGCGAGCTGCAGCTGGAGATGCTGCCCCTGTGCGATGCGCTCTTCTGCGAGGTCAACCCCATCCCGGTCAAGTACGCCATGAACGTGCTGGGCTGGGAGGCCGGTGAGTGCCGACTGCCCCTCGTGGAGCCCAGCGACGCCCACAAGGAGCAGATCGAGCAGGCTCTGCAGGCTGCAAGCCTTATCAAGGAATAAACGATTTTATGTGCAAATGCCCGGCGAGACAGATCTCCGGGCATTTGCCGTATGATAAAAAAGAGGATCATAACAATGACGGATATTATCATTCAGGGCATCGGCGGCCGGATGGGCCATGTGCTGTGCGAGATGATCGCCCAGCGTGAGGATTGCCGCGTCGTGGCCGGCATCGACATGAAGGACGGCGAGATGAACGGCATTCCCGTGTACGACAGTCTGGACAAGCTGGACGGCAAGGGCGACGTCGTCATCGACTTCAGCGCTCCGGCAGCGGTCGAGAAGGCTCTGCCCTACTGTGAGGCTCACAAGCTGCCCATCGTGGTCTGCACCACCGGCCTTTCCGAGGAACTGCAGCTGAAGCTTGTCCAGCTCTCCCGCAGCATCCCGGTGTTCAAGAGCGCCAATATGTCCATGGGCATCAACGTCCTGTCCGAGCTGTGCAAGCGTGCATCGGCCATTCTGGGCGCAAACTACGACATCGAGATCGTTGAGCAGCACCATCACAACAAGCTGGACGCTCCCAGCGGCACGGCTCTGATGCTGGCTGACGCCATCAACGAGGAGAACGACGGCGCATACCATTACGTCTATGACCGCTCCTCCGTCCGCCAGAAGCGCGACCCCAAGGAGATCGGCATCAGCGCCGTGCGCGGCGGCAGCATCGTGGGCGACCATGAGGTGCTGTTCTGCGGCCCGGATGAGGTCATCACCCTCCGCCATACGGCGTATTCCCGCAATATTTTTGCAAATGGCGCAATAAATGCCGCCGTTTATCTTGCAAAAAAGGAGCCCGGCCTGTACAATATGAGTAACATGATCGCAGAGATGTAAGCTTTTCTGCGCATGGCATCATAAGGCACGGTATCGTGCGTCAGGAGACGAGCCTATGGCCAAGCACGCAAAGCACGCAGCCCCTCCCCGCCGTCGGCGTTCCGCCCAAAAGCACACCTCACATAAGGGCGTCACCCTGCACACACTGGGGGTTCTACTGGTGGCCGTATCGGCGCTGCTCTTTCTGCGCTTCTGGCCCCGCCGCAGCGTGGATACAGTTCCTCCGGCAGTGGAGGTGGAGTCCCCTGCTGTTTCGGAGGAGCTTGCTGTGCCTGAGCCGCAGCCTGTCGTCACGACATTGCGCTTCTCGGCTACAGGGGACAACCTCATTCATGAGCCCATCTATTCGCAGGCCGCCCGGCGGGCTGCAGAGGGCGAAGGATACAGCTTTGATTACTGCTATATGAATCTGCTCGATTTCTATGCACAGCAGGACATCAACTGGATCAATCAGGAGACACTCTGCAGCAAAGAGCTTGCGCCCTCTACCTATCCCTGCTTCTCGACCCCCGGCGAGTGCGCCGAAGCGCTTTACCGGGCAGGCTTCCGGGTGTTCAGCCTCTCGAACAATCACACCTACGATAAGGGAGCTGCGGGCATTGCCGCCACCCTCCGATTCTGGGAGACGATGCCTGAGGATGTGATCACCACCGGCCTGTGGAAGGGCGAGACAGACTATGGCCGCATCCCCATCCAGACAGTAGACGGCGTAAAGATCGCATACCTTTCCTACACCGAGCACACCAACGGCATCCCCCGGAACAGCAAGATGGCCGCAAACATCATCTACACCAGCCAGCAGGATGTCATGGAGCAGCAGGTGCGGGCGGCCCGGCAGGAGGCCGATTTTGTGATAGTCGGCGTACACTGGGGCGTCGAGGACAGTCACAACATCACACAGGCGCAGCGCACCTTAGCTCAGTCTCTGGCCGACTGGGGCGCGGATGTGATCATCGGAACCCACCCGCACGTCCTGCAGGACGCCGAATGGCGTACCGCAGCCGATGGACGGAACGTATTTGTGGCCTATTCGCTGGGAAATTTCCTGAGCACCCAAAGCAAGCCTGACCAGCTCATCGGCGCGGTCCTGACGTTGGAGCTGGAGCAGACCACCGAGCCGGACGGCAGCGTCCATTGCGCGGTGCGCGGCCCGAAGCTCCATGTGACCGTGACCCACTATGACGCCGGAAAGTCTAACGTCCGCACGTATCTGTTCCGGGATTACACGCCGGAGCTTGCACAGGCCCATGGCGTCCGCGCCGCGTATCCTTCTTTTGGGTACGATTACATCCGCCAGACGGCACAGACCTACATCAACAGCGAATTTTTGGAGCTTGCATAAAGCTTGTATCAGAACGCCCGGTGGGCAGAATGGAGTGTTTACTATGTACGGTGTATCCAAAATCAATATTGAGCCGAGCCTGATGATGATCAGTGTGCAGGATGCCGAGTTCAAGGGCAACACGATGGCACGTTATCTGCAGATCTTCGCCGACACTGGCGTCGTGGTGGATATGATCAGCCAGAGCGCTCCCCACGGCACCAGCATGGACTTCAGCTTCACGGCATCCAGCAGCGACCTGCCGCTGGTCATGAAGGCCATCTCTGCGGCAAATCTGGACAAGGACGCCAAGGCTTCTCCCCTCATCAGTGTGGGCTACTCCAAGCTGAATCTCTTCGGTGAGGAGATGGTCACCAGCTGCGGCGTCGCCGCCCGCGCCCTGAATGCTCTGGCGATGGCAGGCATCGAAGTTCTGCTCATCACCACCAGCGATTTGGACATTTCCCTTCTGGTCCGTTCGGAGAATGAGGACGCAGCCTATGAGGCCCTGAAAAAGACTTACGAGCTGTAACAACGATATAAGCAGCACCCATGTCTGATAAAACAGGTATGGGTGCTGTTACAGCAAAAGACCCGGCTGGTCTCCCCTCTGCGGAGAGAGACCAGCCGGGTCTTTTTATTTTATCAGAAGATTTACAGGCTCACCTTGTGGTAGACCTTCTTGCCCTTCTTGATGACGATGCCCTTGGACAGCTGCTCAGCAGTGAAGCTGACCGTGGGAGCAGCGACCTTCTCGCCGTCCACCAGAACACCGCCCTGCACGACGAGACGGCGGGCCTCACCGTTGGAAGCAGCCAGACCAGCCTTGACCATCAGGGTCAGGATGCCGATGGAGCCGTCGGTCAGGTCAGCCTCGGTCAGCTGGGTGTTGGGCATATGCTCAGCATCACCGGCAGCACCGCTGAACAGGGCGCGGGCTGCATTCTGGGCCTTGGCGGCCTCTTCTTCGCCGTGGACCATCTTGGTCAGCTCGAAGGCAAGGATCTCCTTGGCCTCGTTGAGGCGCTGGTCCTTCCAGGTGCTCATCTCGTCGATCTGCTCCAGCGGCAGGAAGGTCAGCATACGGATGCACTTCATGACATCCGAATCGCCGACGTTGCGCCAGTACTGATAGAACTCGAAGGGGCTGGTCTTGTTGGGGTCGAGCCAGACGGCGTTGCCGGCGGTCTTGCCCATCTTCTTGCCCTGAG
>ERZ791737.207-NODE-207-length-72007-cov-95.401073_pt1 | contig 72007 bp, 58 predicted proteins | sample MGYA00510042_ERZ791737 | MGnify/ENA primary metagenome ERZ791737 (study PRJEB30046, sample SAMN00791965) | human gut metagenome | study: EMG produced TPA metagenomics assembly of the A metagenome-wide association study of gut microbiota in type 2... | reverse complement strand
AGAGATTGTTAACGGTTTTTAGTGGACACGTGTGGATTCAATCCGCCCCTACGGTAGATGGTTAACGAAATGTGTGGTCACTTTACACATGCAATTCCAACACAAACCTTGTCCCTTTCTTATACTCGGTATCCAGCGTCAACGTCCCATTTAACTTATAAGCAATAAGACTGCAAGTGGGCAGCCCCAGTCCGTTTCCTTTTGTCAAATCATGTACTTCAGCAAAGGGTCTGAACAGGTTTTCGCGTTCCTCGGGAGCAATACCCGTACCGGTATCAGTCAGAATAAACTGATGGGTGTGAGCACTTCTTTTCTTAAATTCTAATGTAATTTTTCCACTTTCAGTATGTTCTGCCGCATTCCTTAATAAATGCAGCAAGATACGCTCCAATTCTTCAGCATTCGTCTTGACTTTCACACGGGGAACATTTACTACCGCTTCTACTTCCGGCTTAAAGTCAACTTTAGCCTTTTCCATAATGCTTTCGCACAGCGTATTTATGTTCAGCTCTTTCAACGGATAATGTTCTTCGCGTGTTTCTTCCAAACCAATGTAGGTCTGAATATCAGCCATCAATCGCTTCAAAGCCTTGATATTTTCTTGCAGAATTTCAGTAGAGAAAACCTCCGTTGTTGCTTCATCCATCGTATCCAGGGTAGGCTCTATCTGTGCACTGATATTACCAATGAATTTAGACTTTTGTTCGTTATTATCATTAGCTATCTGCAAACTGTGTTTCAACTTCTTTACTTGGCGGATATGCTTGAATAGCAGTGCAGCCAGGAATAATAATCCCGCAGCCAGTATGGCAGTAAGCACACACAGTGCGATGATGATAAACAGATTCGTGCTGATCTTATCTTCTTTCTCCTGCAAGGTCTTTTGGGTGACCTCGTATTTTTGTTGTAATGTATTCAGCTCATTGGCAGCCTTTACCGCTTTTATGGAATCTTGCCAGGAAGTATATAGTTTTCTCATGGCAACAGCCAAGGGAGCATTATTACTCTGTTCGGCATGTGCCAACATATCTTTATAGCATTGGTCTATACCTTTCTCATCCTTTCCGCCGGAACGTTTTTGGAATAATTTCTTATAACACTCCAAGCTTTTGTCGGTCATGCCGAAAGTCTGGTAGTAATTGGCCTCTGTCATCAGGAGTTCTTCTTGCAGTGCATCAGATTTCAGTTGGTCTGCGTAGGAATGTAACTGATTTAATAGTAACTTGGATTGTTCTGTGTTTTTCAGATTGATGTACATGCGCAGGCGTTCCTTAGCCACCATGAAGCGCAATTGATACTCGGGCGCCTTTTTCTCTTGTTCGCTATTGTAGATTAATGCATCCATCTGGCGGCAAGTGGCAAATGCTTCCTTATATTGTCTGTTTTGGGTGAAGAGCGTACTGACACGTATTCCCTCTTCTACGGCTTTATTTACTTGTTTTTGCTCAGCGTATTGGGTAAATTTTGCCCATTTCGCATTTAACTCTTGTATATTGACACCTGTAGGGGTAGCAGGGGTCTGTCCTTGCCCCATCATGCAGCAAAAGGCAAGCGCTAATGTTAGAAGAATTTTTTTCATTATTGAACAGGTTTTCTGCAAATATAACCCTTTTTTAACCAAAATGTTTTTATTTGTGCAACTTTTTTTCGACAGGTTGCGTCTAAAGGATAAAAGAACAACTTGCAAGCAGGCCGGGCCACCCTGCGGAAAGAGTAAAATCAGATAATTGAAATGAGAAATATTGTAATGATAGCTATACTTTTAAGCTGTATGGTACAAGGAGCCTTTGCTCAGAAAATAGCAATAAAAGGCATTGTGAAAGACGCGACAAACAAAGAGGCGGCAGAATATGTAAATGTGGTTTTGCAAACATCGGATTCTACTTTTGTAGAAGGAACAACGACCGATGGAAAGGGAGCCTTTCTGCTGAATAAGATGAATGCAGGTGATTATCTGCTGGTGTTATCCAGTGTGGGGTATACTACCCAGTATCTCACTCTGAATGGAGTGAAGCGGGATGTGAACTTGGGAGAAATCTTGCTGGAGGATGCGGCGGTTGCCATGGAAGGTGTAACGGTAAGCGCTTCCAGCCAAATCAGTCGTGCAGACCGCAAACTGGTTTTTCCTTCCGAGCGTCAGATGAAGGTTTCAACCAATGGAGTCAACTTGTTGCAACAGATGATGCTTCCCCGTATTCAGGTCAATCCGATGGACAATAGCATCGGTTTGCTGGGTGGTGGAGAGTTGCAGCTTCGTATCAATGGAGCGAAAGCAGAAATCGAAGAAATCAAGGCATTACAGCCATCGGATATTATCCGCATAGAATATCATGACAATCCGGGTTTGCGTTATGGCAATGCCGAGGTGGTGCTCGATTACATTGTCCGCCGTCCCGATACGGGTGGTAACTTTGGGGTGGATCTGTCTCAGGGCGTGAATGCCATGTGGGGAGAATATAATGTATTTGGAAAAGTAAACCATAAGAAGTCGGAATTTGGAGTTTCGTATTACATGGGTCCTCGTGATTTTTATGGTATGTCTCGCGATAATGAAGAAGAATTTCATTTGGCAGACGGAACTACGCTGCATCGTATAGAAGAAGGTGAACCGGGACATGGCTCTATGTTTATGAATAATTTAAGTTTGAATTATAATTTGCAGCAGACGGAAAACTCATTGTTCAGTGCCACTTTCCGTTTGCGGAGCAACAGCCAGCCGCATTGGGATTATCAAGGGGTATTGACCAATGTTTCCGATCCGGAGGACAAAGTAGATATGATAGACCGTACCAAAAACAGTTGGACCCGTCCTTCGCTGGACCTTTATTATCAGCAGGGATTGAAGAATGACCAGCTTTTAATCTTTAATGTGGTAGGTACTTATAATCGGGAGAAATCGCGTCGTTTGTATCAGGAGAGTTTGCAGGATGAACTGCTGACTGATGTACATAATAATGTATTGGGAGATAAATATTCTCTGATTGGAGAGGCTATCTATGAGAAACAATTTTCTAAAGGTAACGCCTTGAGTTTCGGCCTGCGCCATACCCAGTCTTTTGCCAACAATGAGTATCGCAACGGTCATAATTACGAAACGGATATGAACCAGGGAGATACCTATGCCTATGGTGAATATCGGGGCAAGTTGAATAAACTGGATTACAGGCTGGGTGTAGGAGTGACCCGTTCCTATTACAAGCAGAGTGGGGATGAATCGTATGAAAATTATAGTTTTAATCCCCGTTTGGTGTTGCACTATGCCTTGCCGGGAAACTCCTTTATCCGTTGGAAATCCGACATTAGCAACGCCTCTCCGTCATTAGGAGATTTAAGTGCGGTGGAGCAGATTGTGGACTCGTTGCAAATAAGACGCGGTAATCCTAACTTGAAAGCCTATTTGCGCTATCACACAGAGTTGACTTATGAATGGCAGAAAGGTATTTTCTATTCCAATATTTGGGGAGCGTATGATTATCAGCCCAATGCCATTATGGATGAGAAACATCAGGAAGGTGACAAGATAGTACAGACATGGGATAATCAGAAGGATTGGCAGAAATTGTCCGGCCGTTTGACTTTGCGTGTTGGTCCTATCAAAGATATGTTGCAGTTTTCATTTACCGGTGGAGTGAACCATTATATGAGTCATGGCAATACATATTCCCATACTTATACCAATTGGTTCTGTAATGCTGAGGCATCTTTCAACTACAAGCAATTTTCTCTTTACTGGCAAATGAATACCAATTGGAATAATTTTTGGGGTGAGACCTTGTCGGGTGGTGAGAATATTCAGGTATTGGTGATGTATTACACTCACAAGAATTTGCGTGTAGGCGTGGGAGCTTTCAATCCGTTTACGGATAATTATAAGCAGCAGACTGAAAACTGGAATAAATATGCTTCCTATAAAAAAACGAATTATGTAAAGGAGAGCTCACAAATGTTCCTAGCAAGTGTTTCTTATAATTTCTCGTTTGGGCGTAAGTTCAAGTCTGCTCAACGGAAGGTGAGTAACAGTGATAATAATTCCGGTGTGATGAGTACCGGGAAATAAACGAACTGATGGTCGTTTCAATGAACTTAGGTTCATGGAGCAAGTAAGTTAACTTAGTTGGCTTTTGAAGTTAACTTACTTGGCTCACGAAGTTAACTTCATAAATTAACCGAAATAATATATGAAAATGAAGAAAAAGATGATTGATTACGAACTCCTTTGGGAGAAGATTGCCGACTATGCAAGAGCAGCTGGAAGGACTACGGCACGTCCTGTACTCCTATTATATTATGTATTGCGAAGTCCTGAAACCCCTTCTTCGGATAAAATGCTGATTGTGGCGGCACTTTCTTACTTGGTATTGCCGATAGACTTGATTTCGGCAAAGCGATTACCGATTATTGGATGGGTAGATGAGGCGGTATCTTTGGTTTATGCTTATAAGAAGATGTGCCGGTATATCACTCCTGAGATTGAATCAGAGGTGGATAATATATTGGAACGTTGGTTTCCGGAGGCGAAGTATGAGTTGGTGGAAGGATAATTGGAGAGAGACTTAAAATAGGAATATTTTATCAGTCTGTTATCCTAAACGAAGGATCTGTGCACTATTGCTTAGTGTTTACAGATCCTTTTAAACATGAATAATGCTACCATTTGAAATAAACATCCGTTTTCTACCTGCCGGATATTGCTATATAACATCAACCACTACACGAATCTTCCGAGTGCCTTTTTATATTCTTGGCGAAGATAAAGAATATATTTCAGATGAGTTCAAGTCTATCACCCGATATGAAGTATGATTTTGAAAGAAAGTGTTATACTAAGTTTAGTATTTAACTAACTTTCTGTTATTCAGTGATTAACAGTTCCTAAGTTCTCTTAGAACTTTATATTAAATAATGATGCAAAGATATGAAAATATATTAAATCACAAAGAAAATGGATATAAAATATTGAAATACTGTTTGTTATTTCCCTAATGTCTAACATTTTGTCTTCCGATTTCTACCAAAACTCCTTTTTTTATGGTTTTTTGCTCAAGTTCTAAGAGAACTTTGCATTTATGAACGTTAAATTAAAAGGTAGTTTTATGAAAAAGAGAGTTTTATTTACGTTGGCCTGTCTACTTTTGTGGACGGGTATGACAATGGCTCAGGTGTCCCGAATTACTGGAATTGTAGTTTCGGAAGAAGACAATGAGCCGATTGTCGGAGCTTCAGTCCTTGTTAAAGGCACTACTATCGGAAGCATTACTGATGTTGATGGACGGTATAGTATTGACAATGTTCCTACAAGTGCAAAAACTTTAGTTGTTTCATTCGTAGGTATGCGCACTCAGGAAGTGGGGATTCGTCCGGAATTGCGTATCGTGATGAAAAATGACGCACAGTTATTGGGTGAAGTTACTATAACCGTAGCTTATGGTAGCGCTAAAAAATCCTCTCTGACAGGTGCTATCTCTTCAGTAAACAAAGAGCAAATTGAAATGCGTCCTACCACAAGTGTCGTTTCCGCCTTGGAAGGTACTACTTCCGGTGTGCAAATAAATAGTACGATGGGGCAGCCGGGAGCAGATCCATCCATCCGTATTCGTGGTATTGGTACTGTAAACGGATCAAGTACTCCTCTGTATGTTATTGATGGCGTACCTTTCGGGGGGAATATTTCTGATATTAACCCTGTTGATATTGAAAGTATCTCTGTGCTGAAAGATGCCGCTTCCTGTGCCTTATATGGAAACCGTGCTTCTAACGGCGTTATTCTGATTACGACCAAGCATGGAACTTCTGATAAAATCAGTATGGATTTAAGGATTAACCAAGGTAGCTATACCAGGGGTATTAAAGAATATAGCCGTACCAATCCTTATCAGTTTATGGAAGCCAGTTGGCAGAATATGAAAAATGCCCGTATGTCTGCCGGTGACGATGCTGCTACGGCAGCAGCTTATGCTTCGCAAAATTTGATTTCTGAAACCCTTTACTTGAATATCTTCAATAAAGCCGATGATGCACTGTTTGATGCTAATGGTAATTTGGTAGCCGGAACTAAAATCTTACCGGGGTATGCAAATGACCTTGATTGGTATGATGATGCTACCCGTGCAGGTTATCGTCAAGAGTATAATTTGAGTGGTAATATGGCAACAGATAAGAGTAATGTTTATTTCTCTTTGGGTTATCTGGATGAAAATGGTTATGCTAAAAATTCTGATTTTAATCGTTTGTCCGCTAGAACCTCTGTCAATTTTACTCCGACAAAATGGTTGAAAGCCGGATTGAATCTGGCAGGTACCCATCAGATCTCCAATGCGACAAATGGTAATGGAGATGGCAGCAGCAGTTTTACCAACGTTTTTATGTATGCCCGTCAGATTGCTCCTATCTATCCTGTACATTTGCACAATGCAGATGGGTCTTACCAGTATGACAAAAATGGTGCTCTGCAATATGATCCGGGATATTATATTAATTCCGAAGGAGAAGAAATCTCTACTCGAAATCAATATGTAGACCGTCATGTAGTGTGGGAAAATGAACTGGATATGGATAAGACATTCCGAAATACATTGCAGGGAATTGCTTATATGGATATTAAGTTCCTGAAAGATTTTACATTCACAGTAAAAGGAGATTTGAATGTGCGTAACAGTGAAAATCAGACCTACAATAATGCTATCATTGGTGATGGTAAAGGTAATTCCGGACGTGCAAAACGTGTTAGATATCGCTACAAAAATTATACAGCCCAGGAACTCCTGAATTGGAACCATACTTTTGATAAACATTTTCTGGATGTAATGGTTGCTCATGAAAACTATTATTACAATTATAGTTATGAATATGGATATAAGACAACCGAAGTATTTACCGGAAAGCCTAATATGTCCAATTTTACAAATATTACTTCTTTAACCGGTTATGATAGTGATTATCGTACAGAGAGTTATTTGGGCCGTATCCGCTACAACTATGATGACAAATATAATCTGGAAGTTTCTTTCCGTCGTGACGGATCTTCACGCTTTTCTAAAGAGAACCGTTGGGGTAATTTTGGTAGTGTCGGTGCCAACTGGATGATTACGCAAGAAGAGTTTATGAAGCAGATAAGCTGGATTAACAGTTTAAAGTTACGTGCCAACTGGGGACAGGTTGGAAATGATGCCGGTGCAGGATATTATGGTTATATGCCTCTTTATACAGCTTCACAAAATGCAAATTTGGGTGCTTACTATCTTACACAGTATGAAAATAAGGACTTAAAATGGGAAACAGGTGAAGCGTGGGGAATAGCTATTGAATCACGCTTTTTTGACCGTTGGAATTTAAATGTAGAGTACTTTGACAAACGCAACAAGGATTTGCTGTTTAATGTGTATTTGCCACTATCAGCAGGATCTAATAATTCTGATTCGGCTAGCGGAACTATTACCAAGAATCTGGGTACTATCAGTAATCGCGGTTTTGAAATAAATACAGATGTGGATGTATATCGTTCCAGAGATTGGACAGTGAACCTTTCTGCCAATGCTTCTTTTATAAAGAACAAGATATTGAAATTACCTGATCAGAATAAAGAAGGTATTATTTCCGGTAATTATAAAATTGTAGAGGGTAAGAGCCGTTATGAGTTTTTCCTCCCAACTTTTGTGGGTGTTGACCGGTTGACCGGTAATTCAATGTACACTGTAGATCTGGAAAAGAACTATATAAAGACAGAAACCGGAAGCATTATCGGTAATGAAGGTGGAACGGATATTACAGAAAATGTTACTAAAATAGGTGATACCTATTATGTAAACAATACTACTTATGCATTAAAAGAGTTCCAAGGTTCGGCTTTACCTAAAGTTTATGGCAGTTTTGCCGGTAACATTTCTTACAAGTCGCTCTCATTGTCGGCTATGTTTACCTATTCTTTGGGTGGAAAGACTTATGATGGGGTTTATGCTTCTTTAATGAGTACAGGATCATCCCCGGGAAATATGCATGCTGATATATTAAAGTCTTGGAAGGAAGCACCCGCAGGAATGACTGAGACATCGACCGACCGTATTGATACTAAAGGTATTCCACAGATAAATAATACCATGAGTACTTATAATAATGCAACTTCCTCGCGTTGGTTGACCAGCTCGGATTATTTGGTATTGAAGAATATTACATTGAGTTATGTTTTGCCCAAGTCTTGGGTAAGGAATATTGGTTTGCAGAATGTAGGTGTGAATGTGACTTGTGAAAACCTGTTTACAGTGACTGCCCGGCAGGGAATGAATCCCCAGCAGTCGTTTAGCGGTTCACAGTCCAACTATCTGGTAACTCCGAGGGTATTCTCTGTCGGGGTAAATATTAAACTATAATTGAACTTCTTAAAAAGATAATATGATGAAAAAAGCAATATATACCTTAGGTTTGATATTAGCACTTAGTTCCTGTGCCGGTGATTATCTGGATACGGAATCGCAATCATCTGCTAGTACTGACATTATTTTTGAAACGACAGACAATGCCAAACTGGCTATAAACGGCATCAGCCGTCTGATGGCTCGTCAATATTTGGAGAGCCAGGGCTTTAATGGTGAGGGTACCATCAAGACTTGGTATGGCAATTATCCGGGCAATGATTTTCAAAAGTGTAATCTCACAGGATGGTCTTCTATAATCAATAGTCTTTATCATGAAAGGAATACATCCAGTTATGATTATTATCCTTGGTTCTATTATTACAAATTGATAGGGAATGCCAACACTGTTATTTGTAATATTGATAATGCAACAGGTAAAGATGCTGAAAAGCAGTTTATTAAGGCACAAGCATTGACATTCCGTGCTTATAGCTATATGATGTTGACGCAACTTTATTGTAAACGTTGGGTAGACAGTGCCAATGGTTCCAGCCGTGGTCTTCCTTTGCGATTGGATGAAAGCCAGGGAGATTTGCCTGCTTCTACTATGTCCGAAGTTTATGACCAGATTTATACTGATTTGGATGATGCAATCAAACTTTATAAAGAATCGGGTTTGGATCGTCCTAAAGATGATAACTATAGCCCGAATCTGAATGTTGCTTATGCTACTTACGCTCGTACTGCTCTGACTCGTGAGGATTGGGCAAATGCTGCCAAGTATGCTCCGTTGGCCCGCGCAGGTTATCCTTTGATGGGTAATGAAGAATATGTGGATGGAGGTTTCAATGCCCCGAATCAAGAATGGATATGGAGTTGTTATGGTGCTTCTGACCAGACTTTATTTTATTACTCATTCCATGCATATCAGGCAAGCAACTCCAGTGCCAGCATCTGCCGCACTTATGCTTGTGCTATGAGCAGGGAATTGTATGACCAGATTCCGGAAACCGATGTTCGTAAAAATATGTACTTAGGTCCGAAGGATGGTGAAACTTATACTACTTCTACAGGACGTGCATCAAGCGGGCCATTATACCAGCGTGCAAAGGCTGATTATGCGGATAAGCTTTATAGTACCAGCTATATTTTTGCTTATATGCAATTCAAATTCCAAGTCTTGGATCAGCCGGGAGTAGGTCATGTTAACAATTTCCGTTCTGCCGAGATGTACCTGACGGAAGCTGAGGCTAATTGTCATTTGGGTAAGGATGCTGAAGCTCAAAGCTTATTGATTGAGTTGAATAAAACTTCCGGTCGGGATCCTGAATATACTTGTACCAAAACAGGGGCTGATTTATTGAAAGAGGTAAAACTCTACCGCCGTATTGATCTATGGGGTGAGGGATTTGATTGGTTCGACTATAAACGCTGGAATGAGCCGATAGTACGTCATGCTTATAAAGACGGCGGAAGTTTCCATGCCCAGTTTGCTGTGACTACCAATCCCGAAGATCAAAATCATTGGACTTGGGTATATCCTGCAAAAGAGGTAGATTATAATTTGGATCTTGACTCTTATAACGAATAACATGGAATAATTTTCATTCATTACTCTCTCTTTAACTAAAGAACAAAGGGCGATGCATCAAATGGAATCTGTTTCTGTTGATGTGTTGTCCTTTGTCATTAACTAACCCGGTAAAAAGTCTTTTTATGAAAAACATCATTTCATTTCTGGCAGCTATCTTTAGCTGTTTTCTATCTTTTGGTCAGGACATGGCTTATCAGCGTCCGCCTCAAATAATTGAGGATATTGCCCTGGCTCCTACAACTCCCCGTGTCTTGTTTAATGATACCTATACATGGATGTTGCAATTGCAAACCTCCCCTTATTACTCTGTTGGTGAATTGGCCCAACCGGAACTTAGACTGGCCGGTACACGTATAAATCCTGCTACCTATAGTCTTTCACGGCAACGTGGTTTCCTTGGTGTCAGCATAAAGAATATAAAAACAGGTAATGAGGTCGTTGTCAGTGGATTACCGGAGGAAAGCATCATAATAAACGCTATCTGGTACCCCGATGGTAACAGAGTCTTGTTTGCTTGTAAAGAGAGCAATGGCATCTACCTGTATTCTACCCTGTGTGCAGATGGAAAAGCGAAAAAAATCAGTAATCGTAAACTAAATGCTACTCTTGGAGGCTCTGTTTCTTGGCTGAACGATACGTGTTTCATTATCAAGGCTGTTCCCGAAAACATAGGGAATGTTCCGATAAAAAATCCAATTCCTGTAGGGCCTATGGTTCAAGAAAATTTGGGCAAGGAAGTGGCAGCACGTACTTATCAGGATTTGCTGAAAAATAAATATGATGAGGATTTGTTTGAGTATTATTTTACTTCCCAATTGGTGAAAATAACGCCTCAGGGTGAAATAGAAATGAGTACCCCGGGTATTTATAGCAGAATATCAGTATCTCCTGATAAATCGCTGTTGCTGACCACTACCATTGAAAAACCTTATTCATATACAGTACCTTATTCTAATTTTCCTGCAACTACTTCTATTATGGATATGCAAGGGGAAATAGTAAAAGAGATCCTTAAAACTCCGGTAGTAGTGCCTGCTATGGGGTATGATACGACTTCTCCTTTTCCGCGCAATTATGCTTGGAGGCCCGACAAGCCTGCAACACTATACTGGGTAGAAGCACAGGATAATGGGAATCCGCGTAGTAAGAAAGTAGAAATAGCTGATATTGTTTATCAACAAGAAGCGCCATTCACTTCACCAAAACAGGAAGTATGCCACACATCGATGCGTTTCAGGAGTATTCAGTGGCGAGATGATAACTTTGCATTACTAACCGAAGGTTCACGAGCTACACGAAATAATAAAACTTATCGTATTAAACCCTGTTCTGGCGATGCTCCCCAATTGGTATTCGATTTGAGTACAGATGATTTATACGGTAATCCGGGAATACCATATACTGTTAAAAATCAATATGGAAAATATGTTCTTTACACCGATAAAAACTATTCGGAATTACTTATGACTAGTGAAGGGGCTTCTCCGGAGGGTAATATGCCCTATATCAGCCGTTATAATTTAAATAAGAAAAAGAACACTGTCTTGTGGCGTTGCAAAGCTCCTTACTATGAGACCGTTGTTGCCATTGTCGATCCGGTAAAGTTGCAGGTCATTACAGCTCGTCAATCTCAAACTGAACCGGTAAATTTCTATTTAAAGGAGTTGAAAAAACGTAAGGAAATGGCTCTTACTCATTTTGCCAATCCTTATCCGATGCTGGAAGGAGTAACAAAAGAAAAAATAAGATATAAACGGGCTGATGGAATAGATCTGACGGCTACTGTTTATCTTCCTGCCGGTTATGATAAAGAAAAAGACGGACGGTTACCGGTGTTGATGTGGGCATATCCGCGTGAATATCGTTCGGTAAAGGATGCCAGTCAGGTGCGTGGCTCACAATACACTTTCACTAACATTAATTATGGTTCGCCTGTATTTTGGGTGACGCGTGGTTATTGTGTAATGGAGAATGTGGAAATGCCCATTGTGGGTAGTGATGGAAAGGAGCCAAATGATACTTATATAGAACAATTGGTAATGGATGCTGAGGCAGCGGTAAAGGTTATTTCGGATATGGGAGTCGGTGATCCGAATCGTATTGGTGTAGGTGGACATTCCTATGGGGCTTTTATGACAGGAAATTTGTTGACGCACACTAAGTTATTCAAGGCGGGGATTGCCCGTAGTGGTGCTTATAATCGTACATTGACTCCGTTTGGTTTCCAGGCAGAGACGCGTACGTATTGGGAAGCTCCTGAGGTGTACAATGTTATGTCTCCTTTTATGTATGCTGATCAGTTGAGTGGTGCACTTCTCTTGATACATGGTGAGTTGGATAATAATACCGGAACTTTTCCCATTCAAAGCGAACGGTTTTATCAAGCACTGAAAGGTCATAAAGCTACTGTCCGCTATGTTGTTCTTCCATTGGAAAGTCATAGTTATTCGGCTAAAGAGAATATACTTCATTTGTTATATGAGGAGGATGCTTGGTTGGAGAAGTATGTGAAGAATGCAAAATAATAGGGGGATTTTTGAGATTAAAAGAGTAACGATATGAAGATGTTTTAATTTATTTATGACCAATAATTGTCTTATAAAAACTCATTTAAAATACTGAGCTTATGAAAAGGGTAGTAGTAATTTTTGAAACGGTAAACTTAAAAACTTGATTATTATGAAGAATGTGAATTATTTTTATTTGTTTGTTTTCTTGCTTATGGTTTGTTTTTCTTCGTGTAGTAAGGATGAAGAACTTCCTGATGAAGCAGAGTTTGAAACAATCGTTTCTGGTGTTTTTTATAAAGTAGTCAATACTCAATTATTGGAAAAAAGTGGAGATAAATGGAAGAATAGCGATGTAAATATTGATGGTGGTCCTTTAGGTATTTCAGAATTCATATGGTTTTATAATGGAAAGGTTATTACCGTTATGAATGCGGGTGGGTATGATTTAAATCAGGAATGGAGAAAGTGCCCCCGTTATATTGAATTGTATGTAGCATCTGATTATCATTATGATTCGGTAACAGGAGAGATAACTACGGTAATGAAAATCTTAGGGGAAGAAGATGGAGGTGATAGGTTTTTTGTAGAACATGTGAATGGACAGGAAATTACTTTACGGACAGAATTTGAAAAACTCCTTTTTGATATCAGTGGGGTTCGTGAGTCTTTTATTGGAACTCCTTCTCCTCAGAAAGAATCTTATAAGATTTTCAATAGCAATGAGGATGCTATTGCATATGCAAGGAAAGTGATGGAGGAATGTGAATAGAAGGAGGTGTCGTATTTGTGATTTGAGCTCAAGCCTAGAAAAACTTTATTTTGTATTTTATCTCTCATGCTCTCATCATTGAAATGCTTTATATATCGTGGTTTTATTGATATTGATGAGGGCATGAGAGAGGAAATGAGAAAAACAAGATTTGTGTGGTAGGTAAAAAGTGGTACATTTGTACAGAATTTAAATAAGGAAAAGAAGAATATGGAAATAGGATTGACTTATACTTCGACTGTAGTTGTGTCGAAAGAGAATATGGCTGTCACAATGGGCAGCGGAGATTTGGAGGTATTTGCAACTCCGGCTATGGTGGCGTTGATGGAGAGTGCCGCTATGAATGCGGTGGCGGGCGAGTTGCCTGAAGGTTCCACTACGGTGGGGGCACTGATGAATACCAGTCATATCAAGCCTTCGGCTGTGGGAGATACGGTTTCGGCTACTGCTACATTGAAAGAGGTGGAAGGCCGGAAACTTACTTTTGAGGTGAAGGCGGAAGATAGCAAAGGAATAGTTGGTGAAGGTACGCATGTGCGCTATGTGGTGGATCGCGAGAAGTTTATGGCGAAGCTGAAATAGTCTATTTTTATTATGGCGTACTCGGGGGTGTCAAAACTCTAAAGTAGCTATCGAATTGTTCACCGTAGGGGCGGATTGAATCCGCCCAAATACACAATGCAAATTATTATCGGGCAGATTCAATCTGCCCCTACAGCAAAATGATAGCTATTTTTTGTTTTGACACATCCCCCTACGGCTAGATGTATTTCTTTATTTTATAGCGACAAAATATACTCATGCAACTTCTTATAAAACGGATGTTTTGTCAGCGTCGAAGCATCTCCCAGTATAATAAGTTTCATGCGCGCGCGAGTAATCGCCACATTCATTCGCCGCAAATCATTCAAAAAACCAATCTGCCCATCCTCATTAGCACGAACCAGGCTGATGAGAATCACATCCCGTTCCTGTCCCTGAAAACCATCTACCGTATTGACCGTAATCAAATGCCGGTAAGGTTTGAAGAATGCATCCCGCTTTACCAGTTGACGAAGATATTGTACCTGCGCCTTATAAGGAGAAATCAATCCTACGTCAATCCGTTCCTCCAGGAAACGCTCTTTTCCTATCTTATTAATGTAGGCGGTGAGTTGGGAAATGGAAAGTACCGCCTCGGCTTTATTGATACGTCCGAAACTCTCACCCACAAATTCCTCATTGCAATCCATTCCTTCCGTATTCACCCATTCTATCGGAGTATCATAATCCAATATTCCCCGATACTTCACTTCGGGAGCCGATTTCAACTCTCCATGATAAAACCACTCCGAAGAAAAGCGCATGATTTCATCATTCATCCGGTATTGCACTTTCAGGAGAGAAACCGTTTCCGGCTTGTTCCGTACAATTTCCTGCATCAGCGTTTGGTCCAATCCGCCACGGGCGGCTTCCATACATTTTATGGTGGGAGGAAGCTGGCAATGGTCACCGGCAAGTACCACCCGGTCTGCCTTGCGGATGGCTATCCAGCAAGCAGGTTCCAAGGCTTGTGCGGCTTCGTCTATAAATAAGGTGCCGAATTTGCGGCCTGTCAATATTCTATTGGCGGAACTGACCAAGGTGCAAGCTATGACACGGGCTTCACCGAACAAGGATTCGTTGATGCGGATCTCCAACTCCATAGCCCTGTCTTTCAGCGAGTTGATTTTCAGACGGATGTTTTCACGTTCCGCCCCTTTGCGGGCACGGCTGTAAAGTTCGCGTATAGCCTTGCGGATGCTCCATAGCTGCGGGTAGTCCGGATGGCTTTCAAAACGGCGCTCGTAAGTGAAGGATAGCATCTTGTCATTGACACGGGTGGGATTGCCGATGCGGAGGACGGGCACGCCGCGATCCACCAGCTTTTCGCTGATCCAGTCCACTGCCATGTTGCTTTGTGCGCACACCATCACTTGATTTTCGCGGTGCAGCGTTTCATAAATCGCTTCCACCAGTGTAGTTGTCTTACCGGTTCCGGGAGGGCCGTGGACGATGGCTACATCTTTGGCGTGCATCACCTTGTTCACTGCTTCCTCCTGCGTATGGTTTAGCCAAGGAAAACGGGTAAAGCCGAAGCTGAATGTTTCCGCCTTCCGGTTGCCGTGGAATATCTCCCGCAATTCTGCCAGCCGGTTGTCCTTTGCCTTAATCACCTGTCCCAAAGCCTCAAACATGAGCCGGTAACTGGTTTCATCAAAATAAAGCTGCACTCCCAACGGGTGTTCGGTGGACTGTATGCTGAGCAGTGCATCTGCTGACGGCAGGACAATCACCATGCGGTCCTCCTCTACATAATTCACCGTTGCCGTGAAGTTGAAATAATGCAGTCCGCCCGATCCGTCTTGCGTGAAAAAACATACGGGACGGCCAAATTCAAAGACATGTTCTATCTCCTTATCTTCCTGCCTTTCTATATCTACCACCAGTTGGTTCAGCGAATTATAATAGCTTCTTCCGGCGGAAACCGGATACCAGCACATGCCGCGTTTCACCTTGCGACCGATGCCCATCGCCTCAGTTTGTTGCTTAAAAGTTTCTTTTTCGTAATTATATTCCATGCGAAGCAACAACTCTTTGCGTTGTAATTTGTTAATTATAGTAGAGACGGACGAATGCTGGTTCATAATTATTCTTTTTCTATTAATGAAGTACAAAGATAATAATTATCCCTTTACGAGTCCTTTATGTTTTATTTTGTTAAACGTATTCTATATTATACAAGAATTCAATTCTTTTTTCTATCTTGCGCAAAGCTAAAACAAATTTAAAACTGTAATAATTATAAATTGTGGTAGGTATGGTATATGACTTGGACATGTTAAAGGCCTTTTATGCTTCTTATGAAAAGAAGATCGGTCGGGTAAGAGCAGTGTTGCAGCGCCCGCTGACACTGGCAGAAAAGATTCTGTACACCCATCTGTACGATGAAGCACAGTTAAAAAACTATGGACGCGGTGAGGATTATGTGAACTTCCGTCCCGACCGTGTGGCTATGCAGGATGCAACGGCACAGATGGCGTTGCTTCAATTTATCAATGCCGGAAAAGCGGCGGTTGCCGTTCCCTCTACCGTGCATTGCGATCACTTGATTCAAGCATACCAAGGCGCAGGTCCCGACATTGCCGTGGCTACCGAAACCAACCGGGAGGTCTATGATTTCCTGCGCGATGCTTCTTCCCGTTTTGGTATTGGCTTTTGGAAACCGGGTGCAGGTATCATCCATCAGGTGGTATTGGAGAATTATGCTTTCCCCGGAGGAATGATGGTGGGAACAGACTCGCATACTCCCAATGCTGGAGGTTTGGGCATGGTGGCTATCGGCGTAGGCGGTGCCGATGCGGTAGACGTGATGACCGGCATGGAATGGGAATTGAAGATGCCGAAACTGATCGGTGTGCATTTAAAAGGTGCGCTGAACGGATGGGCTTCTCCCAAAGATGTGATTCTGAAACTGGCAGGCATCCTGACGGTGAAAGGCGGGACAAATGCCATTATCGAATATTTTGGCGAGGGAACCGCTTCGCTTTCGGCTACGGGAAAAGCTACCATTTGCAATATGGGTGCGGAAGTAGGCGCTACGACTTCACTCTTTCCATACGATGAACGCATGGCGGCATATCTCAGTGCTACCGGACGCGAGGAAGTGGCGGCAATGGCCGATGCCGTGGCCGGTGACTTGCAAGCAGATGCTGAGGTAGCTGCTGATCCGTACAGCTATTACGATCGGGTAATTGAAATCAATTTGTCCGCACTTGAACCTTATATCAACGGGCCGTTCACACCGGATGCTGCCACGCCTATTTCCCTGTTTGCCGAAAGGGTATTGGTGAACGGTTATCCGCGCAAGATGGAAGTTGGCCTTATAGGCTCATGTACCAACTCATCCTACCAAGATTTAAGTCGTGCAGCTTCCATTGCCCGCCAGGTAGCCGAGAAGCATTTGGCTGTGGCGGCTCCGTTGATTGTAAATCCGGGTTCGGAACAGATCCGCGCTACTGCCCAGCGTGACGGAATGATAGATGCTTTCCAAAATATAGGGGCTACCATCATGGCAAACGCCTGCGGTCCTTGCATCGGGCAATGGAAACGCCTGACGGATGATGCCACCCGCAAAAACTCCATCGTGACTTCCTTTAACCGTAACTTTGCCAAACGTGCGGACGGAAATCCGAATACCCACGCTTTTGTGGCTTCTCCAGAGCTGGTACTGGCACTGACTATTGCAGGTGACCTGTGCTTCAATCCGTTGACGGATACATTGATCAACCAGAATGGTGAAAAGGTGAAACTGAGAGTGCCCGAAGGAGATGAATTGCCCTCAGCAGGCTTTGCGCAGGGAAATCCGGGGTATCTGGCTCCCGAAGGGGCGCAGGTGGCCATCAGTGTGAATCCCGAATCGCAACGCTTGCAGTTGTTGGCTCCGTTCCCGGCTTGGGACGGCGAAGACTTTGCAGAGATGCCGTTGCTGATAAAAGCGCAGGGCAAATGTACCACCGACCATATCTCGATGGCAGGTCCGTGGCTCCGTTTCCGCGGTCATTTGGAGAATATTTCGGATAATATGCTGATGGGTGCGGTGAATGCCTTCAACGGTGAAACCAATAAAGTGTGGAACCGATTGACTGATGCGTATGACAGCGTATCGGGCACTGCCAAGCAGTATAAGGCAAAAGGCATCGGATCCATTGTAGTGGCGGAAGAAAACTATGGCGAAGGTTCTAGCCGCGAACACGCCGCCATGGAGCCCCGGTTCCTGAATGTAAAGGTGATCCTTGCCAAGAGTTTTGCCCGCATCCACGAAACGAACTTAAAGAAACAAGGTATGCTGGCAGTGACTTTTGCGGACAAGGCGGATTATGACAAGATTCAGGAACACGACCTTATCACCGTAGGCGGACTGGCTGCTTTTGCTCCCGGCAGAAACCTGACAGTGACCGTGCACCACGAAGACGGCAGCAAAGACACTTTTGAAGTGCAACATACATATAATGAACAGCAGATCGGCTGGTTCCGCGCCGGTTCTGCCCTAAATGCAAGATAAAAGATGAAAAAGAAAGTACCTTATATTACAGGCGACGGAGTGGGAGCAGAAATTACTCCCGCCATGCAAGCCATAGTAAATGCAGCCGTGCAAAAGGCTTACGGCAGCGATCACGGAATAGAATGGATAGAAGTACTGGCAGGTGAACGCGCTTTCAACGAAACGGGTTCATGGTTGCCGGATGAAACGATGGAGGCTTTCAAAGAATACGGTGTGGGGATTAAAGGCCCGTTGACTACCCCGGTGGGTGGCGGCATCCGTTCCTTGAACGTAGCTTTGCGCCAGACGCTTGACTTGTACGTTTGCCTGCGTCCCGTGCGCTGGTTCCGCGGAGTGGTTTCTCCGGTAAAAGAACCTCAGAAGGTGGATATGCATATTTTCCGCGAAAATACGGAAGACATTTATGCCGGCATCGAGTGGGAGGCAGGCACGCCGGAAGCAGAGAAATTCTATCGTTTCCTGCACGATGAAATGGGTGTGACCAAGGTTCGTTTCCCCCAGACCTCTTCCTTTGGCGTGAAGCCTGTATCAAAAGAAGGAACGGAACGACTGGTGCGTGCGGCTTGCCAATATGCATTGGAACACGACCTGCCCTCTGTAACCCTGGTGCACAAAGGAAACATCATGAAGTTCACCGAAGGCGGATTCAAGAAGTGGGGATACGAACTGGCTGAACGCGAATTTGGCAAAGAGATAGAAAAGGGCAGATTGGTGATAAAAGATTGCATTGCCGATGCTTTCTTGCAGAATACCTTGCTCATTCCTGAAGAATACTCAGTGGTAGCCACCCTGAACCTGAATGGGGACTATATCTCGGACCAGCTGGCGGCCATGGTAGGCGGCATCGGCATCGCTCCCGGCGCAAACATCAATTACAAGACCGGGCACGCCATCTTTGAAGCCACCCACGGAACAGCTCCGAACATTGCCGGAAAAGATGTGGTGAATCCTTGTTCGCTGATACTCTCCGCCGTCATGATGCTGGAGCATTTCGGATGGAACGGGGCGGCAGAACTGATTGTAAATGCACTGGAAGCCAGCTTTGGCGAAGGACGCGCCACGCATGACCTTGCCCGCTTCATGCCCGGCGGCGTGTCACTCAGTACATCGGCGTTTACAAAAGAAATAATAGAAAGAATAAACTCCTAAAAACTCACGGATATGAAAAAGGAATATATCATTTACAAGCTCTCCGAGGAGATGAAGAATGCAACCCGGATTGAGAACGAACTGTTCAAGAAGTTTGACGTAAAACGCGGTTTGCGCAATGAAGACGGTACAGGTGTCCTGGTGGGACTGACCAAGATTGGTAATGTGGTAGGCTATGAACGTATTCCCGGCGGCGGACTGAAACCCATCCCCGGCAAGCTGTTCTATCGTGGGTATGACTTGGATGACCTGGTTCACAGCATCATCAAGGAAAAGCGTTTCGGCTTTGAAGAAGTGGCATTCCTGTTGCTCTCCGGCAACCTGCCCGACAAGGAGGAACTGGCTTCCTTCCGTGAACTGGTGAATGACAACACCCCGTTGGAACAGAAGACCAAGATGAATATCATCGAGTTGGAAGGAAATAATATCATGAACATCCTTGCCCGTAGCGTACTGGAAATGTACCGCTTCGATCCGCAGGCGGATGATACCTCGCGCGACAACCTGATGCGCCAGAGTATTGACTTGATCTCTAAGTTCCCTACTATTATAGCGTATGCATATAATATGTTGCGCCATGCCACCCACGGCCGTTCATTGCATATCCGCCATCCGCGCGAGAACTTGTCTATTGCCGAGAATTTCCTCTATATGCTGAAGAAAGATTATACGGAACTGGATGCCCGCACGCTGGATCTTCTGTTGGTGCTTCAGGCAGAGCATGGCGGTGGTAACAACTCTACCTTTACGGTGCGTGTCGTTTCTTCCAGCCGCACAGATACGTATTCGGCTATCGCCGCAGGTATCGGTTCGCTGAAAGGCCCGCTTCACGGAGGCGCTAATATTCAGGTGGCTGATATGTTCCATCATTTGCAGGAGAACATCAAGGATTGGAAGAATGTGGATGAAATTGATACTTACTTCACCCGTATGCTGAACAAGGAGGTGTACAACAAGACCGGTTTGATTTATGGCATCGGTCATGCGGTTTATACCATTTCCGATCCGCGTGCCGTGTTGCTGAAAGAACTGGCTCGCGACTTGGCAAAGGAAAAGGGCAAGGAAGAAGAATTTGCATTCCTGGAATTGCTGGAAGAACGTGCCATCGCTATGTTTGGCAAGATTAAGAATAACGGCAAGACGGTTTCCAGCAATATCGATTTTTATTCGGGATTTGTGTATGAGTTGATTGGTTTGCCGCAGGAAATCTTTACTCCGTTGTTTGCAATGGCCCGTATCGTGGGTTGGTGCGCGCATCGCAATGAGGAGTTGAACTTTGAAGGAAAACGTATCATTCGTCCGGCATACAAGAATGTGTTGGAGGAATTAGAGTATGTGCCTTTGAAAGAAAGATAAATCTATACATAAACATAAGTTGGAGGTAACTTTTTTCCCTCTTGAAAGCTACTCTTTCTACACATTTCGTTTACCATTTACCGTAGGGGCGGATTGAATCCGCCCGCATGCATAAAGCAAATTATTTTCGGGCAGATTCAATCTGCCCCTACAGTGGATGAAAGTGTTACTGGAATATTAAAACTTGTATAGAAAGAGTAGCTCGAGGGGGGGAAGAAGTTACATTTTACTACCTCTTTCCTCTTATTTTCTTATCTTTTCCCACAAAAACCATCTTAATTATTGCTTTCCTACTTTTTTTCCATTAAATTTGTTAGTGACTTATTAAATCTAAATCAATGGAGGAATGAGTATGGGACAACAGACTTTTGAATTTCTGCTATTAACAATGTCCGCACTGGCGGTAGTTGTATTTGTAGCCCTCTATTATGTGCGTGCCGGATATGGCATGTTCCACACCCCCCGGTGGGGAGTTTCCGTGAACAACAAATTGGGCTGGATACTGATGGAAGCACCGGTATTCCTTGTTATGCTATACCTGTGGTGGAACAGCAATGTGCGTTTTGATGCTGCACCACTCATCTTTTTCCTTCTCTTTGAATTGCATTATTTTCAACGCTCGTTTATATTCCCTTTCCTGCTGAAAGGAAAAAGCCGTATGCCCATTACCATTATGCTGATGGGGGTAGTCTTTAATGTACTGAACGGGCTGATGCAGGGCGAATGGCTGTTTTATCTGGCTCCGGACGGACTGTATACGGATGCATGGCTCAGTACGCCTTCCTTCTTCTTGGGGGTGATCCTGTTCTTTGTGGGGATGGGGATCAATTGGCATTCCGATAGTGTGATCCGCAGTTTGCGAAAACCGGGCGATACCCGTCATTACTTGCCGCAGAAAGGGATGTATCGATACGTCACTTCGGGCAATTACTTTGGTGAATTGCTGGAATGGATCGGATTTGCAGTGCTCACTTGTTCGCCTGCCGCATGGGTATTTGTGCTGTGGACATTTGCTAATTTGGCTCCGCGTGCCAATTCTATCCGTAATCGTTACCGGGAAGAATTTGGTAAGGAGGCTGTGGGGAAAAAGAAGAGGATGATTCCTTTTATTTATTAATTTATGGCGGGATGAAAATGAATCAATTGTTTAAGGTAAACCTCCACCGTAGGGGCGGATTGAATCCGCCCGAATGCATCCACAGATACACCATTGGGATGTTATCGGGCAGATTCAATCTGCCCCTACGGTGGACGGCAAGGCTATTCATTTCCATCCCGATACGAATTAATTAAAATCTTATATATAATAAAGACATGATGGACTCTAAACTATTTACTCCTGCCTCTATCGGTCCGCTTACGCTGAAAAACCGGACGATCCGTTCGGCAGCTTTTGAAAGCATGTGTCCGGGCAATGCACCTTCCGGGCAACTGGCGGACTATCATCGCTCGGTTGCGGCAGGAGGAGTGGGGATGACTACTATCGCATATGCGGCTGTCACCCGGAGCGGCCTTTCTTTTGACAGGCAACTTTGGATGCGTCCCGGGATTGTTCCCGCTTTAAAGAAAATTACGGACTGTATTCATAAGGAAAATGCTGCTGCAAGCATCCAGCTGGGGCATTGCGGAAATATGTCCCACAAAAGTATCTGCGGCGTGATACCCGTAGGTGCTTCTTCCGGCTTCAACCTTTATTCGCCTACCTTCGTGCGCGGTTTGCGCAAGGATGAATTGCCGCAAATGGCAAAGGCATACGGGCAATCAGTCCGCTTGGCGCGTGAGGCGGGATTTGATGCGGTAGAGATTCATGCCGGGCATGGTTATCTCATCAGCCAGTTCCTTTCGCCCTATACCAATCACCGCCGGGATGAGTTTGGCGGTTCGTTGCAGAACCGCATGCGCTTTATGGACATGGTGATGGAGGAAGTGATGCAGGCGGCAGGCAACGATATGGCTGTGCTGGTCAAGATGAATATGCGCGATGGCTTTAAAGGCGGAATGGAAATAGATGAGGCCCTGCAGGTTGCCCGTCGCTTGGTGCATGATGGCGCTCAGGCGTTGGTGCTGAGCGGAGGTTTCGTGAGCAAGGCTCCCATGTATGTGATGCGTGGGGCGATGCCCATCCGCAGCATGACGCATTATATGGATTGCTGGTGGCTGAAATACGGCGTGCGCATGGTGGGCAAATGGATGATTCCTACCGTCCCTTTCCGGGAAGCCTATTTTTTGGAAGATGCGTTGAGGTTCAGAACCGAAATTACGGATATTCCGTTAGTATATGTAGGCGGCTTGGTATCTCGTGAGAAGATAGATGAAGTATTGAATCACGGATTCGAGTTTGTGCAGATGGGACGCGCCTTGCTGAATGAACCGGGTTTTGTGAACCGGATGCGTGAAGAAGAAAAAGCCCGTTGCAACTGTGGGCACAGCAATTATTGTATTGCCCGTATGTATAGCATCGACATGGCTTGCCATCAGCATATGAAAGAGAAGTTACCCCCTTGTTTGGAACATGAAATAGAAAAATTAGAGAATAAATGAGTAAATTAGCCATTATAACCGGTGCCGATGGAGGAATGGGAACCGAAATAACCCGTGCGGTAGCACAGGCCGGTTATCATGTAATTATGTTGTGCTACGCACTTTTCAAAGGAGAAGAACGCAAGAACCGGTTGATTCTGGAAACCGGCAATAAGGAGATAGAGGTGAGGCAGGTAGATCTTTCCTCGATGGCTTCGGTGAATAATCTTGCCGATGATTTGCTGGGTCGTGGAAAGCATATTGACCTGTTGATGAATAATGCCGGGACTATGAGCCCCCGCCTCATGCAGACCGAGGACGGATTGGAACGGACGGTTGCCGTGAATTATGTGGCTCCTTATCTGTTTACGCTGAAGCTGTTGCCTCTGATGGGGAAGGGGACACGGATTGTGAATATGATTTCGTGTACTTATTCTTCCGGTAAGATTACCCCTGAGTTCCTCACTCGTGGGAAGAAGGGAAGCTTTTGGCGTATTCCTGTATATAGTAATAGTAAATTGGCATTGTGGCTTTTCACCCGCGAACTGTCCGAAAGATTGAAAGAAGATGGAATAATGGTGAATGCTGCCGATCCGGGTATTGTTTCTACCAATATCATTCGTATGGATATGTGGTTTGATCCGTTGACGGACATGCTGTTCCGTCCTTGCATACGTACTCCGAAGCAAGGGGCGGCGACGGCTATTCATTTGCTGTTGAGTAAGGAGGTGGAAGGGGTGACCGGACAGATCTTTGCTTCTTGCAAACAGAAGAAGGTGAAAGATGTTTTTATGAATCATCCGCAGGCAAAGCAACTTTGGGCGGATACAAAGAGTTATTTGGAAGGACTCAGGTTGGATGAGCCGATTGTATGATTGCTCAATATTGTGTACACATATTTGTAAATATTCACCGTAGGGGCGGATTGAATCCGCCCGAACCAGCGGTCACGACCTTGGGAGTAATACATCCACAATACACCTTTCAGTGTGTTATCGGGCAGATTCAATCTGCCCCTACGGTGGAAGGGTTAACCTATCTTTTTCGCCGCTTTCTCCGCTAGCATCTGCTCCCTGCTCTTACTCTGCGTCACAATATATACCCCCATGAACACCAGCGCTACCGCTATCCCTTTCGCCACTCCAAAACTCCCCATCCCCAACAGGATAGAAACCGAAGTCCCCACAATGGGTTGCACATAGTTATACATACTGATCACCGTAGGCCGCAACGTTTTTTGCCCGATCATCATCAATATATAAGCAAAGAAAGTCCCCCCTAGAATGACGTATGCCACACAACCCCATGTAGAAGCCGCAATCTCCTGAAAATGGATAACCGAAACCTCATGATAGGAAAATGGAATAAAGCAAATAGCCGCATACGTAAACATCCATTTCATCAACGTAAAGATATTATATCTACTGATCAGTCCCTTGAATATCGCCAGATAAAATGAAAAACTGATCTGTGCCGCCAGACAAAGCAAATCTCCCGGAATGCTTCCCGCCTTTCCATCCGTCGATCCCTGACTGCTCAATATCAGCGTCAACGCCCCGATAGATCCCAGGAAAATACCGATCACCTTTTTCCCCGTCACCGGCTCTTTCAGATAAATGGCGGCGACAATCATAGTAGCGATAGGCGCCGTGGTGGTCACAATGGAAGCATCAATAGGCGAAGTGAGTGACAGCCCGAAGGTGAAACACCCTTGATTGAAAACAATACCCAGCAGCCCTGCAAAAAACAACATCAGCAGATCATGCGGCTTCACCTGCTCCCGGGGTGCAAAGATGGATGCTATCCAGAAGCAGACAGCCCCTCCCGTCATTCGGAACGTGGCGAGGGACAGCCCCGAAATTCCGTTTTCCAACGCCGTTTTACCTATCGGAGACATCAATCCCCACATGATGGCAGCGCCCAGCAGTGCCAAATGTCCTTTATATTTCTGAATTGCCATTCTTTTTATCTTAAATAACAGTGCAAATGTAGGAGGTTTTTTTTATATTTTCTATCTTTGCTAGAGAGTAAATCCATATAAAATGAAAAAACAGGCTGATTATATTAAGCGTATTGAGATTAAACGTCTTTGGGGACGCAAGGATATCTCATGGGAGCTTCGTCCGGATGTGAATATTCTGAGCGGGGTGAATGGTATCGGTAAAAGTACTATCCTGAACAGATCAGTGAATAGCCTGACCGCTTTAGAAGGCGGAGCCTTGAGTAACGGTTCTACGCCCGGTGTGCATTTTGTCTTTTCCCCGGAAGATGCTACTCAGATACATTTTGATGTAATCCGTAGTTTTGACCGTCCTTTGATCCATTCCGAATTGTTGGAGAAGATGGCGGACAAGAATGTGAAAACCGAACTGGACTGGCAGCTTTACCAACTGCAACGCCGTTTCTTGGATTATCAGGTAAACGTAGGCAACCGCATCATAGAATGTCTTACTTCCGGTTCTCCCGAAGATCAGGTACGCGCGGCGCAAATGTCCTTTCCTAAGAAGAAATTCCAGGACTTGATGGACGACCTGTTCAGCGAAACCGGCAAAAAGATAATCCGCAAGAGCAACGAAATCCTGTTTGAACAGGATGGCGATACGCTTTATCCTTATCAGTTGTCTTCCGGCGAGAAACAAATTCTGGTTATATTACTCACTGTCCTGGTGCAGGACAATCGCCACGGCGTCCTCTTTATGGATGAGCCCGAAGTTTCCCTGCACGTAGAGTGGCAGCAACGCCTTATCTCGTTGATACGCGATCTGAACCCCAATGTGCAGATCGTATTGACAACCCATTCGCCCGCTGTGGTGATGGACGGTTGGCTGGATGCAGTGACCGAGGTAAGTGACATAACAAAGTAAACAAAACTTAACGACAACACACTATGGGAAAAAGATTGTCCGAAAATCTCTCCTCCTTATATATTGGTGCAGCCAACAAACTGAAACCCAAACGCTCGCGACGCAAGATCATTGCCTACGTGGAGAGTTATGATGATGTTTCTTTTTGGCGTACCGTATTGAGTGAGTTTGAAGACGATACCCGGTATTTCGAGGTGATGCTTCCCTCAAAGACCACTTTGGCAAAAGGGAAGAAGTCTGTGCTGATGAATGACCTGGGATCTCAGTTGGGACAAAACATGATAGCCTGCGTAGATAGCGATTACGATTATCTGTTGCAGGGAGCTACCCATACGTCGCGTTATATCATCAATAATAAGTATGTTTTCCATACCTATGCCTATGCCATCGAGAATTATCAATGCTATGCCGAGGCATTGCACGAGGTCTGTGTCACGGCTACGCTGAACGATCATCCTTTGGTGGATTTTGTGGCGTTTATGCGCATTTATTCCCAGATTGCTTATCCGTTGTTTATCTGGTCGGTATGGTTCTATCGCAAGCATATCCTTTCGGAGTTCTCTTTACTGGACTTCTGTTCTTTTGTAAAACTGGATCAGGTAAGTGTTTATCATCCGGAACGGAGTTTGGAGGGCATGAGCCGCCGCGTGAAGCGCAAATTGCAGGAGTTGGAACACCGCCATCCCAAGGCTTTGCAGGAAATAGAAGCCATGAAAGGTGAATTTGAAAAGTTGGGGGTGAATCCTGACAATACCTATATGTTTATACAGGGGCATCACATTATGGACAATGTGGTGATGAAGCTTTTAGTGCCCGTGTGCAATGTACTCCGCCGGGAGCGTGAAGCGGAAATAAAGGAACTGGCGGAACATGATATGCAGTTCCATAACGAACTAACCAGTTATCAACGCCGGCAGTTGGGAGTGGAAATCGTACTCCGCAAACATACCAGCTATAAATTATCTCCTCTTTATAAAAGGTTGGAAGCGGATATTCAACGCTTCCTCAGGCAAATCTGATTTAATTGCTCTTTTGGGGAATCAATGCTTTGGCTATAAAATGATCGAGTGAGAATTTGCCTGGTCCGGCTATGTATAGCAGGATGAATACTACCAAATAAATGAATGCCAACTCTTTCACAGCAAAAGGATCATTGCCATGAACCACAAAGAAGGCGATACACATGGTAAATATCATCGGAATCATGGCCAGACGATACAGGAATCCGAATATAAAAGCCATGGAGCAAACCATCTCACCAAAGATGGCAAGTATCAGTGAAAGCTGGCTCCCTATGCCCAACGGATCGGGAAAACTGCCGGATAATGCATCATAGTTTGCCCATTTCTGCACGCCGTGCGACATCAGCAAGACTCCAAACAGGATTCGTAAACCTAACAATAACAGTGACATAGCGGTTCCCTCCGGCTTGGAAGGAAATAAAAATTTATAAATGACTGACATAATACGTTTTTCTTTTTTAGTTTATACCTTATTTATATAAACGTAACAAAACAGTGAAATGTTCAGATTATGCTTCACCGGTTTCTTTGGGTATGGTAGATTCATTGCCGTCACGGGTAGCTATATAGTGTGGGGACATAATCTCCACATCTGCTTTAGCAAAATAGTCCTGTATATTTTGAAGCAATGCCGAATAAATCTTGGGCATCTTGTCAGCTTCCTGTATAAAGGCGTTTATTTGATAAACAGGATACCAGTCACTCAGCGAAGTTTCCAACACAAAAGGTTCGGGGTTGGACATCACACCCGGGGTTGCCAGTGCCGAGTCAATTAATAATTGATGGATTTTCCGCCAAGGCACATCGTATCCGATGCTTACTTCGGTATGGATAATCAATCCGTAAGAGCGTGCAGATTCGCTATAGTTCACCGTGTGCGAGGACATCATAAACGAGTTGGGAATAGTAACCACTTCATTCTTTGGAGTACGGATGCGGGTAACCAGCACTGTCTTTTCTATGACATTGCCTATGGTGTCATTCAGTTTGATGCGGTCACCCGGTTTAAAGGGACGCATATAGGTAATGACCAGTCCGGCAATAATGTTGCCGATAACGGTACTTGATCCCAATGAAACGATCAATCCCACAAATACGGAGATTCCCTGAAATACGCCCGATTTGGAGCCTGGCAGGTAAGGATAGACCATAGCTATCATAAAAGCATAGAGCAGGAAACGGATAATATGGAAAGTGGGCATTGCCCAGTCGGTGTAAAAGCCGTTTATCTTCAGCCGTCCCGAATCAACTTCTGTTGCCAGATAGCGTAAACCTTTTATTACATACTTTATGGCAAAGTAGATCACCAGGATTGTAAACAGGTTGGGGATATAGTTCACTATTCCTTTTAATATTTCTTTTACCGGATCCCATATATAATAAAAGATGGTGTATGCCAGATTTTTGGTCTGCGGAAAGATGGAAAACAGCAAAGGGACTGTGATCAGTAATTGTAGGAGTACCAATATGTAGCGAATGATATTGGCTGCAAAGATCAGGAGGTTGACTTGCTTTTGCGTGTCCAGTATCTCATAGTTCTGTATGGAGATGGGCTTTAGTTTCGTATCTTTCAGGCGTTGGATACGCACTTTGGATTTTCTATATAGCCAAAGGGTCAGCCGGTAGAGTAAATATTGTCCTAACAGTACTAATATAAAATAGAGGATGCGTTTGCATAGCTGGGTGAAGCTGTGCTCTTTGTGCATTTCCTTCAGTTTGTCTACAATAATGGTACGCACATGCTCCGCTAATTGTTCGCGGGTGCAGTTTTCCCATAATCCGTCTTTGTCTGTAAAGGAGACTATAACTTTATCTCCATACATAATGTCGGTTACAATATCCGTATTTTCCAGATATACGGAGTCGGGATGCAGATTGAAACGCTCTCCCAGTTCGGTGATAATGGCAGCGTCCATTTCGGCACGGGCTTGTGCACTATATCCTCCGCGGTTGGTGTATAGGTGGAATAAAGTATCTCCTTCTACTACCACAGGCACTCCCTTGGTGATTCGTCTCAATGAATCAATCCGTAGTTTTTGTTCTGCTTGTTTCAAGGAATCGGCAGAGAATGTTTGCAAGCGGAGTTGCTCCATTTCCAAACGCATATTGGCTTCATTCAGCCGGGCTTCTTCTAATTCTTTTTGTATTTGTTTCAGTTGGGTGGAGTCTATTTGGGATGCCTCAGCTGTGTGAGTTGTGTCATTGCCCAAAATCTGTTGCAGTGTTTCTTGCAGTTGGGCATGTGCTCCGGTGGTTATCAGCAAGGTGATGAGAATAACCAATATTCTATTTCTTTTCATAGGAATTGTTCTTTTAAAATGCGGCAAACATACATATAATTTTTTATAAATGGAAAAGTCTTGATACAAATATCAAGACTTTTCGCTAAATAGGTAAAAAAGAACAATCCAAAAGAACTCTTGGTTCCGGAAAAGACTTTTTAAATGTTGTTAATAGAGAAGCGAGAGCAATTCCGCCGCCTTCTCTATAATATATGCCGGGTGCAACGCTTCCAATTCTGTGCGCGGACGAAATCCCCATGCTACTCCTACGGCTGTGACTCCGGCATTATGGGCAGTTTGCATATCTACATTCGAATCGCCTACATACAAAACTTCTTCTTTCTTTACACCCGCTTTTGCTATAATATCATGAACAATGGACGGGTCGGGTTTGGCAGGTATGCCTTCGCGTTGCCCCAGCACTTCCACAAAGTTTATTGCAGGAAAATAGTGGGCGATCAGTTTCCGGGTGGCTGCCTGATATTTGTTAGAGGCAACCGCCAGCATGATTTCCTCCTGTTGCAGCACGGATAATAGTTCGGGAATGCCAGGATAGGGACAACTTAAATCTGCATTATGTTCGTCGTAATAGGGAACGAACCGGGAACGTATTTTTAATACATTTTCCTCTGTGCGTTCATCTTCGGGCAATGCGCGTTCAAATAGTTTATTAATTCCATTTCCTACGAAAAAGCGGTATGCTTCCGTGTCATGGGTGGGGTAGCCATAATGTTGTAAGGCTTGGTTGGTGGCAGCAGCCAGGTCGGCAATTGTATTCAGCAAGGTGCCGTCTAAATCAAATATTACAAGTTTCTTCATATTTGTATTTTTTTATCGGTGCAAAGTTACTATTTTTGTGTGCAAACTAATAAAAATGCTTATGAACTTTTTGGATTTAGTAAAAGCGCGCTACTCTGCACGCAAATATGCCAATCGTCCTGTAGAGGCCGAAAAATTAGATTATATGATGGAATGTGTGCGTTTAGCACCGTCTGCGGTCAATTTCCAGCCGTGGCGTTTCCGCGTGGTTACAGATGAGGCTACGCTAAAGGCCTTGCAGCAATGCTATAAGCGCGAGTGGCTGGCTACGGCGCCTTGTGTCATTGTGGCTTGTGTGGATCATGGGGAATCTTGGCATCGCCGGGCTGATAATAAAGATCATGCCGATATTGATATTGCTATTGCGGTAGAACATCTTTGTTTGGCTGCAACAGAACAAGGATTGGGCACTTGCTGGGTTTGTAATTTTGATGCGCCGCAATGCCGTGAGGTGTTGGGGTTGGCAGAGAATGTGGAACCGGCTGTATTGATTCCCATAGGATATGCGGAGGATGAACCGACGGAAAAGAAACGAAAAGGATTAAATGAAATATTATTGTAATATTTTTCAGTAAATCAACTTTTATAGTGCTCTCGTCCACCGTAGGGGCGGATTGAATCCGCCCGAATCAGCGGTACGACCTTGGGAGTAATGCATAGTGCTAATCGTTTTCGGGCGGATTCAATCCGCCCCTACGTTAAATGACACGCATTACGGAAAATGCTAATCCTTCTTCCTTCACTCTTTCTGTCCTATTTCTAATAATTTTGCATCTTTTGTCTTCCCTTTATGATAAAAATAAAGCCGAAATGCCTAAATTTGAGCACTTCTTAGGTTTTGAACTGCCTACGAGTGTAGTAATTACTATTAATAACATTAAATTTATGGAGAACATAGGAGTTGGGTTAATGTTGATGGTGGTCGGTATGGCGACTGTCTTCGTTATTCTCCTTATCGTTATCTATCTGAGCAAGTACCTTATTACTTTTGTCAACAAAGTGGCGCCCGAAGAAGCTCCCAAGAAAGCACCTGCTGTAGCACCTACGGCAGATACCGGTGCTATGGATGCTATTAAGGCTGCGGTTGAGATTTTGACAGCAGGTAAAGGTCAGGTGATAAAGATTGAGAAGTTATAATCCAAAAAGAAAAACACATTTAACGAAAATGGAAAGAGAAGTAAAGTTTAGTCTGGTCTTCCGCGATATGTGGCAGAGTGCAGGTAAATACGTACCCCGCGTAGACCAGTTGGTTAAGGTTGCCCCGGCTATCATTGAAATGGGCTGTTTCGCCCGAGTGGAGACGAATGGTGGCGGTTTTGAACAGGTAAATCTATTGTTTGGTGAGAACCCGAATAAAGCAGTGCGCGAGTGGACAAAACCATTCCACGAAGCAGGTATCCAGACTCATATGTTGGACCGCGCCCTGAATGGTCTTCGCATGAGTCCCGTTCCGGCGGATGTCCGCAAATTGTTTTATAAAGTAAAACACGCTCAGGGCACTGATATAACCCGTACTTTCTGCGGATTGAATGATGTCCGCAACATTATCCCTTCTATCGGTTATGCCCACGAGGCAGGTATGATTTCACAATGTTCGCTTTGCATCACTTTCTCTCCGGTACACACCGTAGAGTATTATGTGAATATGGCAAAACAACTGATTGAAGCCGGAGCCGATGAAATTTGTATTAAAGATATGGCAGGTATCGGACGTCCCGTTTCACTGGGCAAGATCGTTGCCGGAATCAAGAAAATAAAAGATATTCCCGTTCAGTATCACTCTCATGCAGGTCCCGGTTTCAATATGGCTTCTATTCTTGAAGTATGCCAGGCAGGCTGTGACTACATAGACGTAGGTATGGAACCGCTGTCATGGGGTACGGGACATGCCGACCTTATCAGCGTACAAGCCATGTTGAAGGATGCAGGTTTCAAAGTGCCCGAAATCAATATGGAAGCCTACATGAAGGTGCGCTCTCTGGTACAGGAATTTATGGATGACTTCCTCGGTCTGTATATCAGTCCGAAGAACCGCTTGATGAACTCCCTGCTGATTGCTCCGGGATTGCCGGGCGGTATGATGGGAAGTTTGATGGCAGACCTGGAAACAAATCTGGAATCTATCAATAAGTTCAAGGCAAAACGTAACTTGCCGTTTATGACTCAGGACGAATTGCTGATTAAACTGTTTGATGAAGTGGCATATGTATGGCCGCGTGTGGGCTATCCTCCTTTGGTTACTCCGTTCAGCCAGTACGTAAAGAACCTTGCCATGATGAATGTAATGGCAATGGAAAAAGGCAAGGAACGTTGGGGAATGATTGCCGATGACATTTGGGATATGCTTTTGGGCAAGGCAGGCCGTCTGCCGGGCAAACTGGCTCCCGAAATCATAGAAAAGGCGGAACGCGAAGGCCGTAAGTTCTTTGAAGGAAATCCGCAAGACAACTATCCCGACCAACTGGATAAGTATCGCAAGATGATGCTTGAAAAGCAATGGGATAAAGGACAAGATGATGAAGAACTCTTTGAATACGCTATGCATCCGGCTCAGTATGAGGCCTACAAGAGTGGAAAAGCGAAAGAAGAATTCTTGGCAGATGTGAAGAAACGCCGTGAAGAAAAAGCGAATGCTACTGCTCCTGCCGAAGCAGAAAATAAAACAAAAGTATTGACCGTAGATGTAAACGGACAACCTTATCGCGTCACGGTAGCTTATGGCGCAGTAGATCCGGCTACACTGACTGCCGCCGCAGGTACTGCTCCTGCTCAGGCTGCCGCACCCGTAGGTGAGGGAAAAGATGTCCTCTCTCCATTGGAAGGTAAATTCTTCCTAGTGAAGAATGCACAGGAAACTCCGAAGAAAGTGGGCGACAAGGTAAATAAAGGTGATGTGATCTGCTACGTCGAAGCAATGAAAACCTATAATGCCATCCGTGCAGAATTTGGTGGAACGATAACTGCCATTTGTGCCAATTCGGGTGACTCGGTTTCAGAAGATGACGTATTAATGAAAATTGTATAATGGAAGATATATTTGAAAGACTTTATGATATGACTGCCTTCAGCAATATTATTGCTGAACCGCAGTTCTTGATAATGTATGCCATTGCGTTCATCTTGCTTTACCTGGGTATCAAGAAAAAGTATGAGCCGTTGTTGCTTATCCCGATTGCTTTCGGGGTGTTGCTGGCCAACTTTCCCGGTGGTGATATGGGTGTGATCCAGGCTGACGAGAACGGCATGGTAATGGTAAACGGAGCATTGAAGAACATCTGGGAAATGCCGTTGCACGAGATTGCACACGACTTGGGACTGATGAACTTCATCTACTATATGCTGATTAAGACAGGTTTCCTTCCGCCCATCATCTTTATGGGTGTAGGTGCTTTGACAGACTTTGGTCCGATGCTGCGCAACCTGCGTCTCTCTATCTTTGGCGCTGCGGCACAGTTGGGTATCTTTACCGTATTGTTGGTGGCTATCTTGATGGGATTTACTCCTAAAGAGGCTGCTGCACTGGGTATTATCGGTGGCGCTGATGGTCCTACGGCTATCTTTACCACTATCAAACTGGCTCCCCATTTGCTGGGTCCGATTGCTATTGCTGCTTATTCTTACATGGCTTTGGTACCGGTTATCATACCGTTGGTAGTAAAATTGTGGTGCAGCAAGAAAGAACTGAGCATCAATATGAAAGAACAGGAAAAGAAATATCCTTCAAAAACAGAGATCAAGAATCTGCGCGTATTGAAGATCTTATTCCCGATTGTGGTAACCACTGTCGTTGCTTTGTTCGTGCCTAGTGCTGTGCCTTTGATTGGTATGTTGATGTTTGGTAACTTGGTGAAGGAGATCGGTAGTGATACTTCACGTTTGTTTGATGCAGCTTCAAATAGCATTATGAATGCGGCTACTATCTTCTTGGGCTTATCGGTGGGTGCTACGATGACTGCTGAGGCGTTCTTGAACTGGACAACTATCGGTATTGTAATTGGTGGTTTCCTGGCATTTGCTTTGTCTATTACCGGTGGTATTTTCTTTGTGAAGTTGGTTAATCTGTTCACTAAGAAGAAGATCAATCCATTGATTGGTGCTACCGGATTGAGTGCTGTGCCTATGGCAAGCCGTGTGGCAAATGAGATTGCTTTGAAGTATGATTCCAAGAATCATGTACTTCAATACTGTATGGCAAGTAATATCTCCGGTGTGATTGGTTCGGCAGTAGCTGCCGGTGTGCTGATCTCATTCTTGGGATAAAAGCTAGCAGGTAATACTTTTATAGAATACATTCTATAATAAAATAGATAATTATAAGGTGAGGGCATTGCTCTCACCTTTTTTATGCACTGACATTTTATAGTGAGAGAGTAGAAAAATAGGCTCCCTTCTCACGAAGAAAGCCTATTGCTTAATCAATGTTTAACTATAAGAGAGAGTTTATTATAATCCTAGTAATTCATTGAATTTCTCTGCTGTCTTGGGATCCGATGGACGGGTCATATTAGCAGAGATGATTTTGCCATCACGATCTAATAAGATAAAGCGGGGAATGCCGTTGATGAGATAAGCATCCATAAAAGTCTTATCAGTACCCATATGGAGTTGAATCCCTTTCAAGTCATCCTTCTTTACCATATCTTCCCATGCCTTTTTATTTTTGTCGCATGACATGCTGACAAAGTGAATATCTTTACCTGCATATTTTTCTTCCAGTTCCTTTAGGGAAGGAAGTTCCCCACGGCAAGGACCGCACCATGTTGCCCATACATCAATATATATGTATTTTCCTTTCAGGTCTGCCATTGAAACGGTTTTGCCGTTAATATCCGGATAAGAGAAAGTAGCCGCCGAAGGATTTCCTGCTCTCAGTTTCTCCCATTTTGAACAAAGTGTGTTGAATTTATTTATCGACTTTGTATTTTTTACATGTTTACGAAACATAGTAATCAGCTCGTCTGCTTCATCAAGGCCGTTGTTATCCACATAGTTGTAGACAAATTCATCTATTAGAAATTCTGCAACTTTAGCATCCTTTATTTCCGCATCTATGTATTTCACACATTGTTCTGTAGAACTTGACGCTACTGTTTTTCCTTTGTTGCTGAAGGCTTCAATAGCGCTTGGTAAGAATGATTTGTATTCTTTCAATGCTAATAATTTAGCATCAATCGAAGTTATTTCTTTCAGCTTATTATAGTATGCTTCCGAAGGAATATAGTTTTCATCTTTTCCGTAATGGGGATGATACATAGCATAATGGGCAAAATAATAATAAGTATAGTATAGCAAACGTACCTTCTCCTGTGCTGTGAACTCAGCAGGGAGCTGTGCGGCTTCCAATACCTGACAGTTGGCTGCAAACAGGCTGTCGCCTCTGTGTATGATAGTTGCTTCTTGCATTTTCATATCGGGCATACCAAGGGAGTTGAGGGCTTTACCTCCCAAATAATTATTGATGGCTGCTCCTTCTCCCTCAAAAGTGGTATTTCTCCACATATTATCGCTATCGAAAGATAGAGTGAGATTCTGATTGGGATCTAAGTAAAGAGTGCGGCGTCCGCGGGTGTATTGCATGGTTACATACTGCGGAGTGAATGCTGTTACTTCTATACTGCCGTTTCCTGCTGCATCAATAGCTACTTCTTTTTGTTCACCGCTTTGACTGAAAGTCAATACAACTTTGACTTTGTCATTAGGATTGGTTACCTTAAAAGTTAGCTTGGCAGCTTCTGTAATTGTACAGGTACTCAGTGCTAGGCTGAGTACCATGATTGATTTTAGATTACGCATTTTATTTTTTTCTTGTAGGTTTCATTTTCAGTGCATCGGGGCGCATATTATACACTTTCTTGCCGTATGCAGGTTCTGTCTGGAGGCAGGCGGGAATTTCTGCTTTACCACTTAGTTTGCGGAGCACCATTTCTAGTGCTACTGCATATTCCTGATGAATGTAGGCATCATCTCTGTCTGTTTGGTTATAAGCGATATACTGTAAGTATCCTACACATTTATTGAACCATGCTTCAGGCAGTTCCTCTGCTTTATAGCCTAGGCGTGCAATGAATTTCAGCCTGTTAATTAATTCTTGTTGATTGACAGTAGGATCTGCGATCATTGCATCAATCTGAGTGGCTGCTGCATCATAGTTTTGTTCCCGGATGGCATTGTTGATGCGAATCATTTTAAGGTTGAACCCTTTGCCTTCATAGTCGCATAAGGCTTCGATGTCGGCTGACTCACCATAGGTGGTTTCTTTTGCTAATTTGGCATCAATAGCTTTCTTACCGAAATGTTGGCAAAAATCGGCATAATTATCAGAAACTTGTTTCAGATAGGGAGTCATGCCTGTAATGGTATTTACATATATTTCCCATACATCCGGGTCAGTCAATTTGGCACCACCTTTAATCAGTTCGTCAAAGGCTGATTGTACATTGTTGCGTGCATAAACAGAGTAATGATAATTGATATAATCAATCAGAAATGCACGATCTCTGTTTCCTTTTGTATATTGGTCTTGCAGATAGAAAGAACGTTTTGTGGGGATCATTGCATCCTTTCCTGTCTGGATAAACTGTTCGGGAGTTTGACGGCTACTGCTGCGGTGAACAATTTCTTCGGTAGCAGGATCAACGAATGCATAGGTAGGATAGCTACGTACAGCATATTTCTTGGCTAAAGTGATTCCTTCTCCTTCTTCTGCATCAATTTTAAGATTGATGAATGTATTGTTGTAGTAATACCCAACTGTAGGTAAAGAGAATACAGTTTGTGCCATATTCATGCAAGGTCCGCACCATTGGGTGTAGAAATCGATGAATATCAATTTGTTTTCTGCTTTGGCTTTAGCTACGGCTTCTGCCCAAGTAGTGCCATGCAGGAAATTGATTCCTGCATTTTGGGCACTTAAGTTGATCGCATAGATAAATGCGAAAATGATTAAAATATATTTCTTCATGGTTTTTTATTTATTAATATCCGGGATTCTGTTTGCAATCCAGGTTTGAACTGATCTCTCCCGATGGGATGGCATCAATACGACGATCTATAATGCGCTGATAATAATTGTCACCTTGTGCTTCTGACTTTTCATATTCTTTTTCGAGGGCTTCTCTTAAAGTTTTATTCAAAGCAAGCAGACGGGTGAAGTCCGGTTTTTCGGTGTATCCGGCAAAACGAATCATAGCAAACCATTCGTGCCAGTTCTCAAAAGACATTTCAATCATCCATTCATTGAAGATGGCTGTTTCCAGTTCTTCATTATTAGTCGGAATATTGATTTCGGCACCTGCTCTTTCACGTAACTTTTTGATAGGTGCATAAGCTTCAGCTATAGAAGCTCCTGAACGGTATAATGCTTCGGCTTTGATCAGATAAAGTTCGGATATACGGCTGAAAATAACTGGTATATCGTTTGATTCATTCAGTAACTTCTTTACTGATTTCAAATTATAAGCTACAGCAGAACTGCGACTATCCATCAAGCTATCTACTTTTGAGAAGATGGCATTGGCACGAGGATCGTCTCCGACTAATTCTATATATTCGTTTGTAGGTCCCCAGTAGCCCTGTTTTTTACTGGGACTATTACCAAAACATTGCTGACGAGTTGAAGTATTAGTTGCATCTTTTTGGTCGAATACACGAGCAAATAAGATTTCTTTTGTGGTTGAGAACTTGTCAAAAACATCACCATAGTTTGCTTCTGGCAAAGAAGAATTAGTATCAACTGCATCATTTACAGCTGTTACTGCTTCGGTGTATTTTCCTGCATACAATAATACTCTAGCCTTTAATGCTTTAGCAGCCTCTTTTGAAGCCTGTGAAAGTTTTTTCCAATTAGGAGCTTTTTCAATGGCTATTTCCAATTGGTCTAAAATATATTGATAAGAATCAGCTACTGAACTACGTGCTTTTAATGCATTGGCTACAGAAGGAGCTTCATTACGTAGAACAACTCCGTACTCGCTATTCATATCCCAAAATTCGCAATAACGAATCAAGACGTTGAAGTAAGCCAAAGCGCGTAAGTAGGCAATTTCACCTAGAACTTCTGCTCTACGGTTTCCCGAGAACTCTCCATCGTTCATGCGGTTGCAAGCTGTCTCCAGAAAATTAGCATTTTTGATTACAGAGTAGTCTGCGTCCCATTCTGTTGCATCACTGTAGGATAGAGTTGGTAGCATTCGTTCTGAATAGTAAACTGCGTTTCCGGCACTTACAATTTCCTGCCGCCACATGGTTCCGGCTTTAAAAGAACCGCTGACAGTAGGGAATATTACATTAAATCCATTTCCGGGCAGAGAATAGTAAATTCCATTTAATGCTAGTTCTACGGCAGCCGGAGTAGTGATGGCACCATCCAAATCTGCTTCGGATTCGGGCTTCTGATCTAGTACATCTACCAGTTGGCAGGAAGAGATGCCCATAGTAAGTAAAGCTAAGAATATATATTTTTTCATTCGATTGTACATTTAAATGATTATAAGTTAATTTTCAAACCTGCCGAGAATGAACGGAATCCTGGATAGGTTGAGGTTTCATAGTTACCACCATAGTTGCTACTAGTGTTTACTGTAGCAGGGTCTGTTCCCGGATAGGATGTGATGGTAAATAAATTGGTTGCTGAAATAAATATCTGTCCTTTAATCACTTTGTTTAGAGGTAAATTATAAGTTAGACGCACTTCCTGCAAACGGAAGAAGGAAGCATCAAACAATTCATGATCGGTAAATCTGGGTACACCATCACCTACATATAAAGCTGGATATTTAGCATCTTTATTGGTGTCAGACCATCTGTCACTTAATCCATAATCAACTAAACCTGTTAATTGTCCTGGTAAATTTTGAAGTGCTTTATTGTAATATTTTAAACCTCCAATTTGATAACCAAAATTAGCGAATAAACTAAATTGTTTATAAGATAGGTTCGCAGTCAAACCACCGAATAAATCCGGGTCCGGATTACCGATAATAACACGGTCATTATTGTTGATAATACCGTCACCATTCAAGTCTTTGATTTCTAAATGTCCAGGTTTTAAAGAGTTACCATCATAATAACTCTGTCCTTTTGATTTGGCATAAGCGTTTAGTTCGTCAATTTTTGCTTGATTTTGTATAATTCCAGCATATTCATAGCCATGGAAAGCTCCCATGGGGTAACCGACTGCTAATACTTGGGTTGAATTACCTTGAACCACTACATCCATGGCCGATTGTGCTTTGCCTTCTTCGACCAACTTGGTTACTTTGTTCTTATTGTGTGACATATTCAGGGTTAAATCCAGATTCCAGTCTTTAGTAGCCAATACACGTCCAACTAAGTTAATTTCGATACCGCGATTAGTTAATGCACCGATGTTACGATTCATTTGCATGGAACCGCCAGTGGCACTTGGAGGAAAACTGAATCCCCAAATTAAGTCTTTGGTATCTTTTATGTATCCGGAAATAGAACCTGTCAGTCGATAGTCAAATAAAGCAAAATCCAGTCCTAAATCATATTGAGTAGATTTTTCCCAACGGATGTCACGATTACCCACTTGTTTATGTATAATGGCTGATAAGTTGTTATAACTAGTTGCCTCGTATAAATCACGATTAGAGAAACTCGTTAAGTTCTGAGTACCGGTGGTACCTACACTAGCACGTAATTTCAAATCGTTGATAAATGTCAGATTCTTCATGAAGTTCTCTTTTGACATACGCCACGCAATAGCTCCTGAAGGGAAGAAACCATAGCGGTTATTAGAACCGAACATAGAAGAACCGTCATAACGACCAGTGAAAGTGAATAGGTAACGATCCATTAATTTATAGTTGATACGTGCGAATGAAGAGAACAAACCGTTTGCATTATAACCATTACCCCACCTTGAAATGCTTGCAGCGCTTCCTATATTAGTGTAGATATCATTGTCCGGATAAGTTTGACCGGAAATTTGTGTACTTCGGCTGATGCCCCGTTCAAAAGAAACACCGGCTACAGCATCAATAGCATGGTTCTTATTAAATTCGTAGTTGTAATTTAATGTATTGTCGAATACGGTCTTAGAATATTTGTAATGATATTCAGAGCCACTGGCTTCATTTCTGCTACTTAAAAAGCTAGGGCTGAATGAGGTACTCTCTGTAAACTGTAGATTTCCCGATAGGCTGGAACGGAACCGCAGCCCTTTCCAAATATCAATTTCACCATAAACAGTACCCATGATGCGATAAATATTATCATGATCCTTCTTGTATGTGTTTGCCACAGGGTTAGCACTACCACTAGACAAATCGAAATCGCCATTATCATTATATATAGGTAAGTCCGGACGGAATCCTTGTGCATTAAATAATGACGTTCCTGCATTATCTTGATCTGTATAACTCATATTGGCATTGATACCGAAACGAAGAATAGGTAACACATTCATTTCAGTAGATACACGCGCATTGTATCGGCTTAAATCGCCTCCTTTTACCATACCTTGCTGGTCAAAAACAGATAATGAAATAAGGTATTTGGAAACTTTGCTACCTCCACTTACTGTTAGGTCTGCATTGTGACGGATAGCAGTCTGCTTCACTTCGTCAAACCAATTAGTATTGGCACTGCCTAATGCTGTAGAGTTAGGTTCAAGTATTTCTAATGCATATTGATTAGATGGATCATATACCAATGTTTCTTTAGCAAAACGGCGTACAGTTTCACGCCATTCATCGCCATACAGAATGCGGAAGTTCTTGATCTGGGCATCTGTAGTTACATTATAATTGAAACTGACAGTTGGCTTTGAACCTTCTACACCTTTCTTCGTAGTAACAATGACAACACCATTTGCGGCACGAGAGCCATAGATAGCAGCTGCAGAAGCGTCTTTCAGTACGTCCATAGATTGAATATCATTAGGAGAGATAGCGTCCAGCATGCTGGGATCTTCTACAGGTACACCGTCAATAACATATAGGGGTTCATTGGAACCAGTCAATGACGTAGCACCACGTACACGTACACGTACTGTTTCGCCCGGAACACCGGTGTTTTGTGATACTTGCACACCTGCTGCCAAGTTTTGAAGCATAGAAGTCACGTTGGGAGTATTTAACTGGCTAAGTTGTTTTAAACCTACCGAAGCAACAGAACCTGTCAAATCCTTTACAGAAGAAGTACCATAACCTACTACTACAACTTCATCCAGATTGGTTACTTCACTCGTCATCTTTACATTGAATACATGTTTATTGCCAATCTTTTCTTTTACAGTCTGCATACCGATGAAACTGATCATCAATTCATCGTTCTTGGTATTTTCAGGATATGATAACATGAACTGTCCATCCATATTGGCTACTGTACCAAAGGTGGTACCTTGAATGACAATGGAAGCTCCGATAACCGGTTCCCCCGTTTCATCTTTGATAACACCGGTAATTGTCCTGCGTTTGGCAGTCCTGTCAATTGGTAATATCAATACATAATTGTTTTCCACTAATTCGTAACGCATGCCTGCCTGGCTGCAAATAACAGAGAGTGCTTGCTCTAAAGGCTCTTTGTTTAATGTAAGCTTCAGAGGTACATTGTTCAGGGTAGCATCTTCATACATGATGTTGATGCCTGTCTGCTTCTTAACCATGTTAAGAGCTTCTTTCACACTGATATTTTCACCTTTAATAGTGACTGTTTTGTCGGCCAAAGTGTTTGCAAATACTGAGCTGAAGGCACAACATATGCACATCAACACCACTAATAACCGCATTCTTGGAGGTCTAGATGCCAGACGCTCCCATAGTTCATCTTTTTTCATAAAACTCAAAACTCATTTAATTTAGAATATTCCTGTTATACAGGGATTGATTATTGTTTCTTTACTAATATAGTTTTACCTTTCTTTTCAAATTGCACGTCAGAAACACGATGGATGATATCCAGTGCAAAGTCCAAAGGCTTGTTTCGGAAAATGACTCCTGTAAATTTCATCGTTTCCAATTCTTTGGATGCAATCCGTATATCCACATCATAACATCTGGATAGCTTAGCTACCAGTAAGGGGAATGGCATAGCATCAAATTCCATAGCTCCACTGGTCCATGATGTATATAATTCTGTTTCTACTTTGGTAACTTTGGATTGTGCAGAAGAGTAATGTTCGCCGGGTAATAAGTAATATTCACCTGATGGGGCGGCTACTTTCAGCTTTCCTTCAACCAGCGTTACTGATATTTCTTCATTAGGATATGCTGAGACATTGAAAGTTGTCCCCAATACATAAATGGTATGGTCGTGTGCTTTGATAATAAAAGGTCGGGTTTCATCATGTGTGACATCGAACATTGCTTCGCCCTCTAAATTAACCTCTCGTATATCTCCAAATTGAACAGGAAAGTCAATATGTGAATCTGCATTCATCTTTACTTTTGTACCGTCGGCTAATATGATAGAATATTCTGATCCTTTGGGCACAATGATTTTATTCTGCAATAATTGGGTATCAGGTTCTATGTTGGCAGGGTGTTCGCTTTCTTGTGGAAAGGTGATTTCTCCATTGTTGATCTGGCTGCCATTAATTTCTTTTTGATTTTGGTAAAGAGGAACTACTGAACAGTTCGCCAAAATCCATGTTGCTTTGGGAGTTTCTGTATTTCCAGATATGGATGTTTGTTGTGGCTGCTCTATTTCAGCTACAATCGGCTGTATACTCCGTGTATTGAAATATAAGATGGTGCTAATGCCTAATAATACAGCTATAGCAGCGGCAGATGAATAAATCGCAATCCGGCGGCGGATGGAACGGGTACGCTTGCAACGTTTTTGAATGACTTCCCATGATACTTCCTTATCGAATTGGCGTAGTAAGTTAAGTTGGTTATTGACATGGCGAAGTGAGAGTAACTTCACAAATATTTCTCTGTGCGAAGCATCTTCTTCAATCCATTGCTTTAATTCTTCAAATTCCTGTTCATTGAGTTGGTGAGACAGGTATTTCTGAATTAATGTTTCTGTTTTACTCTTTTGCATAATTGTTATACTGTTTAACATAAGTATCACAAAAACACAAAATGGGTGACAAAAATATGAATAAAATTATAAATTAAATAAGATTAGTATTTCTATCATGTTGAAACGACGCAACATTTTCAATGCTCTTGATAGATGAGTTTTTACTGTATTTATAGAAATATGAAGTTCTTCAGCTACTTCTTTGTATTTCTTATCCTCCAAAACTATTTTGACTAAAACATTATATTCCTGTTCCGGCAATTTTTTTAATTCAGCCAGTAATTGACTCTTTTTTCGAAGTAATTCCTCCTCATCATAAAAATCATCAATGGGAGAATAAGATTCTTCCTCTAATCCATCCAAAGAAAAATAACGTTCACGCTGCACTTTGGTTAATGAGGAAAAGCGTACAGCATTGAATAGCCAGGCATGGAGATTGGAAGAAATTGTAGTATGAGACTCTTTGTCCCAAAAGCTGACGAATAAATTTTGGACAATATCTTCTGAAACTTCAGTGGAACCTGTAAATTGCACAGAGTAAAGGCATAGGGGAAGATAATAAGTATCGTAAAGTAGACGAAAGGCTTTTTCTTTGTCTTCGGCAAAGAGGGCTAATATCCTTTCGTCTACTTCATTATATTTATTGTATTTTCTTGCATTATGATCCATGGAGACCTTTTATGGCACAAAAATAGGAATTTAACTGGCATAATGAGTGATAAATACCGATTAAAAATACAAAAAGAACAATGTATTATAAATAATTCCTTTATTTTTCGATTCTGAACCAGTCAGCATCCGTCCATCCACCGTCATTAGTCACAATAGCGGGGCGAGTACAGAAGATACCTACTTTAGCACCAATCCATTTACCTTCCTTTACTTGAAATGTTTCTCCTAATGGCTGGAATTTCTTGCCGTCTGTGCTATAACTGAGATTACATTTCACCAGTAAGTCGTGACCGCCTTCGCTGGCTTTTATCTTTTCTCCTTTTGCAGAGAATTTGGCGCGAAGATAAACCGTACCATCTTTTAACGGAATAGAGGCATTGACTTTTTCTGTACCGCCACGGTCGGCTTTTATACATTCTACTTGAGATAGAACCAATCCATTATCGGTGTTCTCAACAATCAGTCCGGCATAGTCCATACCCATCACTACCAACCCGGTTCGTTCACCTTTATATTTATCTGTGGGTTTGAACGTTAGTTTGGTAGTTGCTGTGAAGTTAGGGGCCGGTGTCTTTTGTAACATCAGGTTGGAAACATCCCAAAGACTCTTATAATCTTTCGGAACAGGGTAGGAGTATAGGCGTACATAACTATCACTTCCATTAAAATAAGCCCATTTCTCATTGATGTTGGCTTGCCATTGCCATTGTGGTGACAAGGTGTAGCCATCAAATTCATCACTTTCCTGCGGCGTGCAAATGGGGTAGGTCTTACCTACATTCGGTTTCTTGTAGGTCAGAACAGGTTCGCCGCAGCCGTCACCATCTTTATCAATGCCGATCACAGGCCAGTCATTGACCCATTTAACAGGTTGCAGATGCACCAGACGGCCGTATGCACCTACATCCTGAAAGTGCAGGAACCAGTCTTCTCCAGTAGGTGTATCTACCCAAGCTCCCTGGTGAGGGCCGTTTATGGGCGATTTACCTTGTGCAAGTACTGTTTTCCATTCATAAGGTCCATATACGTTCTTTGAACGGAGCACTACCTGCCATCCTGTAGGTACGCCTCCTGCCGGATGGAAAATGTAATAATATCCGTTGCGCTTATAGAATTTGGGACCCTCACAGGTCTGATGTGCTTCGTGACCATCAAAAACAATGCGTGACTGGGTAATTGCTTTGCTTGCATCAGCACTCAGTTCGCAGATAGTAATAACACTTTTCAGTCCTGCACGGCTTCCCGCATATGCATGAACCAGATATACGCGTCCGTCATCATCCCACAAAGGGGTGGTGTCGATGATACCTTTTCCGGCTTTAACCAAGACGGGATTGCTCCACGGCCCTTTCGGATCTTTGGCTTTTACCATGAATGCTCCCTGGTCAGGATCCCCCCAAAATATGTAAAATTCACCATCATGATGGCGGATACTTGGAGCCCATACACGGTTTCCATGTTCGGGACGGACATCAGTAACCGGAGGCAGGGCATAAGGTACGGCCGCACCTATGATACTCCAGTTAACCAAGTCTTTGGAATGCAAAATCTGCAAACCGGGCAGGCAATTGAAACTGGAAGATGTCAGATAGTAGTCGTCTCCTACACGGCAAACATCCGGGTCGGAGTAGTCTGCATAAAGAACGGGATTCTTATAGGTTCCATTGCCTTGATCGGCTACCCATACTTGAGATACATAATTCTGTGCAGGAGTGGATAAAAAACAAACTCCTAACAGGCAGAGAGTAATAAATCGTTTCATGGTATCAGTTATATGTTTATGTAAGTTAGTTACTATTTAATAGTGACTTTACACGGATGTTCCAGTTCTTTTCTCCACTCGGGAAGATAATCGAACCATGCTTTCATATCTTTAAATCCAAAACTTTCTTTTTTTGAGGTGAAAGTAGTGTAATAGTGAAAACTCTGTTTCCCGGGAGCTTGTAAGGTATATAGATAATTAGAATCGTCTTTGACTTCTTGTGCTACATATTTAGGGATAAAGGTTCCCATTCCCGTTGTTTCCTTTACATAGCCTATGGTGTCTGTAACCGGCCAGTCCGTACCCCAGCTTCCGGCCAGTCCCTTGTGGTCACTCATGTGCTCGCCTTCTTTTAATATCTGTACGCCTGCGGCAAAAATTTCTTCTTTCAATGGGCGGTCGAACAATACATCTATGCGTATATCGCGGTGTCCGCCATAGATTGTATATCGGTTAATCATATTCAGATCATTCCCCTGATATTCCCAGCCGGTCACTTCTGCTTCTACGATAGCACGTACAGGACCCGATGCCAATACTCGTTCTGTGCGGTTTACTACAGGCTGTATGTGAGTCGCTTCTTTGCCGTTCCAACCTTTCAATGCTCCTACGCCACCACTGTTATATACACGTAAGGCATCATCTCCATAACCGTTTTCACGTTGTTCTTTGGTGGGGTAGAAACAGGTCTCTTTTATTTCCAACCGTTTGCTTACCTTACTATAAGGATCTACTGTTTGTTTTTCGTTGAAGTAAACGCGATATGCTACCAGTTCACTTTCTATAGCCGGTCCGTGGTGATAAACAAAGCTATATACATTTTCTGTTCCGGCGGCAGAGAACCCGGTAATTTGGGCAAACTTCTTGTTGTGACCATAAGCCATCATCTGGGCGTAAGTACGTGCCGGATAAGTTTTATTGCTTTTTTCTGAGGAAAGTACGATGCGGAAGTTCTTGGTACTTTTTGCCGGCATATCAGTTAAGAAGGCTAGTTCATCTGCACGTGCATCGCCATTCAGATCATCCAATTGAGATGGAATCTCTTTATCTCCCTCCCATACCGTAGCCGATTTTACGTTGAAATCAGTTTTCAGGTTATTGAGGTTGATTACAATCGGTTCATCTGCTTTGTTTTTTGTCCATTCGTTGCTGACTTCTACTGTCAGTGTCTTTTCTGCTTTTTGTGCAAAAGAGTTGGTAAAGCATCCTGCTAATAGTGCAAGGACAATCATTGAGTGTTTTTTCATAACTGTATATTTATCTATTTAATTCTATTCAAACAAGGATTGCGCAACTTCTCCCCCTTGTAAAGGGGGATTTAAGGGAAATGTTCCCCCTGGTAATGTCATGGAACCTTTTTCGGTATTGAACATCCCAAAGAGAACATCCTCCTTGCACCTTTAAAAGGAGCAAGTGCGTGTATTTCTTCTATTGATTAAAAGTTGAGTTCTTCTCCTTTAGCTCCAATCTCAGAATAATTTTTTCCGTTTATAGTCACATTGGAAACTTTCTGCATCTTCAAATTAGCTCCGTCTTTCAACAGCTCTATCTTGATATTCTTCATGCTCACTTCATCGGCTTCATTTAAAATGATACCTTCTTTAGCATTGGATACGATAATGTTTTCCATATTGATATTCTTGATTCTCATTTCCGGCAAACCATTGAAGAATGCAGCTCTGCCTGCTCCTTTGCAAGTAACGTTTTTGATAAAGATATTACGGAATACCGGAGTTTCTTCTGTTACAGCAGGAATTGTTTCCTCTACTTTCCTATCATCCTGGTCTGTTTCTTCTCCACGTGCTTTGCCGCCATAGTAGAGGTTGAAAATCAAGGCTTCATTCGGAATATTAATCATATTGATATTGCTGATGTAGATATTTTCCACTACACCACCGCGGCCACGGTTACTCTTGAAGCGTAAACCAACGTCTGTACCCAGAAAGTTACAGTTGTCTACATAGATGTTCTTAACGCCGCCGGACATCTCACTACCTACAACAAAACCTCCATGTCCATGCAATACTGTATTATTCATTACAATCACGTTTTGACAAGGTTCACCACGCTTACGGCCTTGTTCATCTTTACCGGATTTAATGCAGATACCATCATCGCCGGCATCAAAAGAATTATTGATAATCAATGCTTTATTGCAAGATTCCAAGTCTAAGGCATCACCGTTTTGTGAATACCAAGGATTAGATACCGTTACCTTATTAATAGTAATGTTTTCGCATGAAAGTGGGTGCAAGCACCAGCTTGGTGAGTTCTTGAAAGTGGCTCCTTCTAATAATACCTTATTACATTTGATAAAGCTCAGCAATACAGGGCGTAACCAGTCACGCATATAATCCCAATCGGCATCTGTCAAAGTTCCACGAGGTACATTAAAATTGTCTTTGGACAGCATAGCACCTTTCAATGCGCCTTCGCTGGGATACCATATTCTTCCGTCAGGATCTACCACGCCACCACTACTGACCAACTTCTTCCACTGACCTTCTGTTAGTTTATCCTTTTTGGTAGGACGCCATGTGTCACCGTTTCCATCAAATGTGCCATGACCGGTAATCGCAATGTTTTCGGCGTTACGAGCAGAGATAGGAGACTGGCAACGGCGGGTTTCCAATCCTTCGAAAGATGTATTAATAATAGGATATTGTGAATGGTCTGCCGTAAATAATACGAGTGCATTTTTTTCTGTATGCAGGTTCACATTACTTAATATTTCAATAGGTCCTGATAGCCAAAGACCTGCGGGGATAATCACTTTACCACCACCTTTTTCGTTTACATTCCTGATTGCATCATTGATAGCTTTTGTATTTAGAGTAATACCATCCGGTTTTGCACCGAAATCTATGATGTTCACGGAATAATCGGGAAAAGTGGGTTGTTCAACCTTGTCCATCTGGAAGGGGAGTTGGGCATAGATCGCGGGATCTATAATATCTTCTACGGCAATCGTTGACGGACAATTATTGCATCCTGTTAATAAAGGTAACACACATGCAGCAGGAAGCAATAAAATCTTTTTTATAAAACTAATCATTGGTATTATATATGTTTTAAGATTAATAATTTTCAGCTTGTTTATTGTTTTAAGAAGTCTTATTACTCCCCCGTAAAAGACCCTCACGGGCTATTTACGGGAGTGGTAATAATGTTTCATGTTAACCTAATTCTAACCTTAAATAAATATTATGAAAAAACCTCTTAATTCATTGGCAAATATAGCTGAAAGAAATGTCCTAAGTGTGCACTATTTGATAGATTAAGTGGATTTTTTGATGATTTATTAGCGCTTATAAACAATCATAGGTGAAAATCTGTTTTAAAACTGCATTCTTTTTGCTTTTATGTGCAAAAAGTGCTACAATTAATTTTATTGTTTGTATCTTTGCAAACTAATTTAACACTAAGAAAAGGTATGAGTTACAATTTACTGAAAGGAAAAAGAGGTATTATTTTTGGTGCATTGAATGAGCAGTCTATTGCTTGGAAAGTAGCTGAAAAGGCTGTAGAAGAAGGTGCAACCATTACATTATCAAATACTCCGGTAGCTGTGCGTATGGGTGAAGTTTCTGCTTTGGCCGAAAAGTTGAACTGCGAAGTTATTGCAGCAGATGCTACCAGTGTGGAAGATTTGGAGAACGTATTCAAGCGTTCTATGGAAGTGTTAGGTGGAAAAATAGATTTTGTTCTGCATTCTATCGGTATGTCTCCTAATGTTCGTAAAAAACGTACTTATGATGATCTTGATTATGATATGCTGGACAAGACTTTAGACATATCTGCTATTTCATTCCATAAAATGATCCAGGCAGCCAAGAAGTTGGATGCCATTTCAGAATATGGTTCTATCCTTGCATTGAGTTATGTTGCTGCGCAACGTACATTCTACGGATATAACGATATGGCGGATGCAAAAGCATTATTGGAATCTATTGCACGTAGCTTTGGCTACATTTATGGACGTGAACATCACGTGCGCGTGAATACTATATCACAGTCGCCTACCATGACTACAGCCGGATCGGGCGTGAAAGGTATGGATAAATTGTTCGACTTCGCTAACCGTATGTCCCCATTGGGTAATGCTTCGGCTGATGAATGTGCTGATTATTGTATTGTGATGTTCTCCGACTTGACCCGTAAGGTGACTATGCAGAATTTGTTCCACGATGGCGGTTTCTCCAGCGTAGGTATGAGTTTGCGTGCTATGGCTACTTACGAAAAAGGGTTGGACGAATATAAAGATGAAAACGGAAATATCATTTACGGATAAAGAATGATACGCAAAATTATATTCATATTGGTATGCCTTGTTGCTCTTTCCTCCTGTCAATGGGATGGAAAGAGTAGCAATGCTACTGATTTGGACATAAGAGTAGCCCGTTATGACCGCTTGCAATTCGAATATGTGACAATGAATAGTCTCTCGGCATTGCAAAAGATGAATACGGATTATCCGCAGGTCACTAAACTGTTGATAGAAGATGTGCTGGCAATCGGTGAGGTAAACGATAACAGGATAAATGATCGTATGTCTGAATATTATTCTGATTCTACCTTATTGGTATTGATGCAGGATGCCGAAGAAAAATTTAAGGACTTGGGATGGGTTGAAGAAAAACTGACCAAGGGCTTTAAACGTTTGAAAAAAGAGGTTCCCGGCTTGCCTGTTCCCCATTTCTATGCACAAATAGCTGCACTCAACCAATCGGTTGTGGTGGGAGACAGTATCTTGGGATTCAGCATTGACAAATATATGGGTGCTGATTACCCGTTATACAAACGTTTTTATTATGACTACCAATGTCGTAGCATGGAGCCGGAACGTATTGTACCTGATTGCTTTACTTTTTATTTGTTGAGTGAATATCCTTTGCCTTGGCAACCCGGACGTACTCTGCTGGATATGATTATGCACCGTGGAAAGATAAACTGGGTGGTAGCGCATATCTTGGGCTACGAATCTTTTGAAAAGGAGATGGGTTATGATGAAAAGGAAGCCAAATGGTGCAAGAAGAATAAAGCTGCTTTATGGAAGAACATGGTAGAGAATGGACATTTGTATGCTACTGATCCGTTGATTGTACGCACTTATATCCGCAAAGACCCTTTTATTTCTATTATGGGTGAACAGACTCCTGCAAGTATTGGGGTGTGGATGGGTATTTTATTGATTGATGAATATATGGATAAACATCCCGATGTGACAATCAATGAATTACTGAACAAAACAGATTATCGTCAGATGTTGGCTGAGGTGGATTTCAAACCTTGATTTTGAATAATTAATATGATGGAAGTTGCATTATATCTGTTGCCCGTGACTTTGGGCGAAACTCCTGTTGAAAACGTATTGCCTATATATAATAAGGAGATCATTCTCGGCATCAAGCATTTTATTGTGGAAGATGTGCGCTCGGCACGCCGATTCCTGAAAAAGATGGATCGTGAGATTGATATAGATGCATTGACTTTCTATCCATTAAACAAACATACTTCTCCCGATGATATTTCCGGTTATCTGAAACCTTTGATAGCAGGACAGTCGATGGGCGTAATCTCAGAAGCCGGTTGTCCGGCTGTGGCCGATCCGGGTGCGGATGTGGTTGCTATTGCCCAGCGGAAAAATCTGAAAGTGGTTCCGTTGGTAGGTCCTTCTTCTATTATTCTTTCTGTGATGGGATCGGGATTCAATGGCCAGAGTTTTGCTTTTCACGGTTACTTGCCTATTGAACCGGGTGAACGTGCTAAGCGTATCAAAGTATTGGAGCAACGGGTCTATTCAGAAGATCAGACTCAATTATTCATCGAAACTCCTTATCGCAACAACAAGATGGCAGAAGATATTCTAAAGAACTGCCGTCCTCAAACCAAATTATGTATTGCTGCCAATATCACTTGTGAAGGAGAATACATCAAGACTAAAACAGTCAAAGAATGGCAGGGAAAACTGCCTGATTTATCTAAGATTCCTTGTATCTTTTTAATTTATAAGTAGTAGTGTTGCCTGTTTAGCGAACAAGGTGACCCTAGGATCTATTTAAACTCATCCCACATTTGTGCCACCACATTCAAATGATCTACTTCTTCTCTAAGGAAGGAACTGTATTGTTTTGAATTAGCCTCTATTTCCTCAGGAGTCACAAATTTTCCTCCGGTGAAGTGTATCTGGTCTTCGTCATTTAGTGGAAGTACATAGAGAAGGATTGTTTTCTGCATTCCACTAGCTGCTTTTACTAGATGTTTCAGGCTAAAACGGGGTTCCGGCTGTCCGTTAATATGATTACTATATCTTTTTTCTACCTCTTTGGCATATTTGTCCGTATCCGTTTTGCAAGCATAGATATAATCTTCCATCGGGATATCCAGTTTTCCTGGTTCTTCTCCTTGAAGGTTGCGGGGGGCAACATATATTTTTCCATTGCAAATAGGAGCGATACGCAGGAAAGGCATCTTTTTATAAGTCAAGCTAACTGTTTTGACAAAGACATAGTTTACCAAAATGCAGACAATATATACCAGTGGCGGTATAATATGCGTCATTGCATAAAGCGTATTGTATGATAAAGGCCTGAAAAACAAATAGATGATGCATGAAATAAACAGATGGATACTGGATAAAAGGGCAATAACCTGTATAGCCCAACAATTCAGTATGGATATTTTATAATGAAAGTAAGAGAATATTTTGTTATATAGACTGGGAACCATGAGATAGAGCAAGGAAAGACTGAGAATCAGTATTTCCAAAGTGATGGGTACAGTTCGGTCCGGGATAAGCATATCTCCCCCTATACCTTTCATTACAGATGCAATGATTAATGCCAAAGTTCCGTGTAGCAACACCAAATTGGGCTGATAAACAGGCGGTTTGACAAGTCTGTATAGGATATAGACAATGCTAGCCAAACTACAGACATATAAAACAGAGGCATCCGGACAAAATATGCAAAAAATCATGCATACAATAACAGGAATTAACCCGGTAGCCATGATTAGATTCTTGTATTCTAGTAACGATTTCATTCTCTCTATCTCTTTTATGTCTTTATAACAAATAAGATATAAAGTTGGTTTACCCGTTACCCTTTAAATTTTATATGTTTTTCTGCATGATAGGAAGAACGTACCAGGGGGGCACTTTCTACTTCACGGAATCCTTTCTTTAAACCGATTTCCCGATATAGCTTGAATTGTTCCGGGGTGACATACTCTGCAACCGGATAATGGCGGTGAGTGGGTTGCAGATATTGACCGATAGTCAGTATTTTACAACCTTGCGCCAATAGGTCATCCATCAGTTCTTCTACTTCTTCGGGGCGTTCACCCAACCCTACCATGATGCCGGATTTGGCAGTAATTCCGTTGTCTGCTATTTGTTTGATCACTTTCAGGCTGGTATCATAGTCGGCGGCACTGCGCACTAACGGGCTGATGCGACGTATTGTTTCCATGTTATGGGAAATGATGTCGGGATTAGCATCAATTACTTGCTGTATCAGTTCGCTCTTTCCCTGGAAATCGGGAATCAGTACTTCGGAAGTCGTTTCGGGATTCAAGCGCTTTATTTCGAGTATGGTCTTTGCCCAGTGAGAGGCTCCCAAATCTGCCAGATCGTCACGGTCTACGGAAGTGATAACGGCATGAGACAATTTCATGAGTTGGATAGATTCTGCTACATGGGTCGGTTCTTCCGGATCCAGAGGCATAGGACGCCCGGTTTCTGTGTTACAGAATTTGCAGGAACGGGTACAGATATTTCCACCTATCATAAAGGTTGCAGTACCTTTTCCCCAGCATTCTCCCATATTGGGACAACGTCCGCTGCTGCAAATGGTGTGTAGTTTGTGAGAATCGACTATATGCTTGGTTTCTGCATATCGGGCATTTGCTCCTATATTTATTTTAAGCCAGTCCGGTTTTTTAACGTGTTCCATGATTAGATTAGATTTTACTGTAGGGGCGGATTGAATCCGCCCGAATGCATAACGCTAATTCTTATCGGGCGGATTCAATCCGCCCCTACAGGGGTTATGGTTTTATTTTAAATGATCAATAAAGAAATTGGCAACGCGTGTCAGCAAATGCTTGGTAGTATTACCGCCACTGATGCCATGATTGCGATTCGTATAAATCTGCATATCAAATTGTTTATCAGCCTGCACCAATGCCTCACTATACTCTGCATTATTGCGCAAATGCACATTGTCATCAGCCGTACCGTGAATCAGTAATAATTCACCGTTCAGTTTGTTGGCACGGTTAATGGCGGATGCTGCATCATATCCTTCCATATTCTCTTTCGGGGTACGCATGAAGCGTTCCGTATATACAGAATCGTAGAAACGCCAGTCTGTTGGGGCAGCAACAGCTACACCTGCTTTAAAGATGGGAGTTCCTTCGCTCATAGACATCAATGTGTTATAGCCTCCATAGCTCCATCCCCAAATACCGATACGGTTACCATCCACATAAGGCAATGTACTTAAATATTTGGCTGCTTCCACTTGATCTTTCGATTCTTTCACACCCAAGTTCAGATAAGTGCATTTCTCAAAGTCCGAACCACGTCCGCCTGTTCCGCGTCCGTCTACACAGACCATAATAAAACCATTATCCGCCATATATGCCTCAAACATACCCCCATCTCTGCGGGCGCCGATTCCCCATTTATCTGCAACTTCCTGTGATCCCGGTCCGCTATACTGATGCATAACAACAGGATATTTTTTGCTCGGGTTAAAATGGGCAGGTTTCATTATCCAGCCATTCAGTTCTGTTCCATCACTGGTCTTGAAACTGAATAATTCTTTGCTGGGCATATTCAGTCGGGCTACCTGTTGCTTTAACTTGTTATTATCTACCAATGTAGTCAGTTCCTTGCCGCTGTTGTCATTAATGGTAATAACAGGAGGAGTATTGATATTAGAGAAAGTATTGATGTAATACTTCATGTTCTTGCTGAAAATAGCTTTATTCGTACCTTCCTGTCCGGATAACTTGGTCTTCTTTCCTTTCCCGTCTATTTTATAGATAGCAGTGCGCAACGGGTTTCCTTCGTTGCTTTCAAAATAGAACGTATTATTAGCTTCGTCCCAGCCTAAGAAATCTTTTACTTCAAAGTTTCCTTTGGTAATTTGCTTCACCAGGTTGCCTCCGCTAGTGTACAGGTATAGATGATTATATCCATCTTTCTCACTCATTACAACAAAGTTCTTGGGATAGAAAGCAATATCCGAATAAGCTTCTTCCTTAATATATTGAGGAGTTTCATCGCGTACTATCAGTTTACACAGTGTGCTGCGCGGATTGGCAAGATAAAGGTCGAAACGATTTTGATGGCGGTTCAACGTCATGATAGCCAGTGCATTCTCATCGTTGGTAAACTTGATGCGGGGGATATATCCGTCCTTGTCCAACGGCAAATCCATTTTGCGGGTTACTTTACTCTTTATATCAAAGGTATGTACGGATACTTTAGAATTGTCTATGCCCGGCATAGGGTATTTATATTCATATTCTCCCGGATAAGTGTTGAACTGATTGAGTGCAGGAGACATTCCTTTGTAGAGTGGGAAAGAATACATCGGCACCTCGCTCTCATCAAAACGGATATAGGCAAGCATTTGGCTGTCCGCACTGAAATCAAAAGCACGGTTAAATCCGAATTCTTCTTCATATACCCAGTCAGGAATACCATTCAATACCTCATTGAATTTTCCATCCTTGGTTACTTGTGATTCACTGTTACCAAACAGTAGTTTAACCAGATAGATATTATTATCGCGTACAAATGCAATTTGATTACCATCCGGTGAGAACAAAGGCACTTGCTGAGGGCCATTCTCTGAAAGCGGTTCCATCTTATTATTCTTCACATTGAAAATATAATAATTAGCAGTGAAAGAACGGCGATAAATAGGTTTGGTATCTGTTTGTATCAGAATGAGCTTTTCATCCGGAGACATGATATAATCATCAAATGACTTTATGTTACAATCACGTGCTGTGTTCACATCAAAGATAGTGCCTGTCTCTTTACCTGTCTTGAAAGAATACTGTACAATTTTCTTGCCATCGGCACTCATTTGTGTGTAGTGTTCCCCGTCCAGCATGGGCTTGATACCTCTGATTCCTTCAGCACGGTAAGTTCTGCTAGCTACATCTTGCAAGGTCACTTTTTGTGCACCGGCAGTGAGCAGGTAAAAGAATAAAATAATAAATATGCTTAATTTTTTCATAATAGAATAATTCTTTAAATGATAATCAAAGACAAAGGTAAGACTTTTGTTTGAAAATACGTATCTTTGTCCCGCAAAATAAGTTCATGGAAAGAGAGATGCTTTATAACGACTTATCCGGCTTTTTGGCTATGCACTTTCCTTATAAGGTGCAGAAGATTTCTATTAATGCCGGGTTCACTTGTCCCAACCGTGATGGATCGGTAGGATACGGGGGATGTACTTATTGCAATAATCAGACATTCAACCCCGCTTATTGCCATACGGAGAAATCTGTAAGTCAGCAGTTGGAGGAGGGAAAGCAGTTCTTTGCACGCAAATATCCGGAAATGAAATATTTAGCTTACTTTCAGGCTTATACCAATACTTATGGAGAATTGGAAGAACTGAAACGCAAGTATGAAGAAGCGTTGACGGTAGAAAATGTAGTAGGATTGGTGATTGGAACCCGTCCCGACTGTATGCCGGATGCATTGCTGGATTATTTGGAAGAACTAGGTAAGCATACATTTTTGTTGGTGGAATATGGTATTGAAAGTACGAATGATGAAACCTTGAAGCGCATCAACCGGGGGCATACTTTTGCAGAATCGGTTGAGGCTATTCGTAAGACGGCGGAACGGGGAATACCAGTGGGTGGACATATTATATTAGGGCTACCCGGTGAAGAAAAGGAGATGTTGATAAAACAGGCGGGAATACTTTCCGGCCTACCACTGACCACCTTGAAATTGCATCAGTTGCAACTGATAAAAGGTACGCGTATGGCGGGTGAATATGAGAAAGCCCCCGAAACTTTCCATCTTTATACGGCAGACGAGTATATTGATTTGGTTATTGATTATATAGAGCATCTGCGTCCGGATATGGTGTTGGAACGTTTTGTGTCCCAATCTCCTAAAGAATTGTTGATAGCTCCCGATTGGGGCTTGAAGAATTATGAGTTTACGGACAAAGTTAAAAAAAGAATGAGAGAAAGAAATGCCTGGCAAGGCAAATACTATACATCTTAAAAAAGAGAAAAAGAAATATGGAAATAAAAGGTAAAGTACATTATGTAGGAGTGAATGACCGTAACAAACCGCTATTTGAAAATTTGTGGCCGTTACCTTATGGAGTGTCTTACAACTCTTATCTGATTGATGATGAAATGGTTGCTCTGATTGACACGGTAGACGTATGCTATTTTGAAGTATATCTGAAAAAAATCCGTAGTATTATTGGTGACAGACCTATCAATTATTTGATTATAAACCACATGGAACCTGATCATTCAGGCTCTATCAGCTTGATCAAGCAATATTATCCTAACATTGTGATTGTCGGCAATAAGAAGACTTTCGAGATGGTTGAAGGCTTCTATGGTATAGGTGGAGAACGTTACGTGGTAGGCGAAGGTGATTTTCTGGCTTTGGGACGCCACAAGTTGCGTTTCTCATTGATTCCGATGGTTCACTGGCCCGAAACAATGGTTACTTTTGATGAGACGGAAGGGATTTTATTCTCGGGTGATGCGTTTGGTTGTTTCGGAGCATTGAATGGTGGAGTGGTTGATACCAACATCAATACGGATATTTACTGGAATGAAATGGTGCGTTACTATTCTAATATCGTTGGTAAATATGGTGCTCCGGTACAAAAGGCATTGCAGAAATTACAGAACTTGAAGATCACTGCCATTTGTTCTACTCATGGTCCTGTGTGGACAGAAGAAATTCCTCGGGTGGTACGTATCTATGATCGCCTGAGCCGTTATGAAGCAGAAGAAGGCGTGGTCATTGCTTATGGTACCATGTATGGAAATACGGCAGAGGTGGCGGAGACTATTGCAGAAGAATTGAGCAAGCAAGGCATTCGCAATATTGTAATGCACAATGTTTCTCATACACATCATTCTTATATTATTGCCGATGTATTCAGATACAAAGGATTGATAGTAGGCTGTCCTACTTATAATACCCAGATGTATCCCGAGATGGAGGCTTTGCTCAGCAAGTTGGCTTCACGGGAAATCAAAGGGCGCTATATGGGAGTCTTTGGCTCATTCACATGGGCTAGTGCTGCTGTGAAGAAGATTACAGAATTTAATGATAAGCTGAAGTTTGAGCCGGTAGGTAATCCTATTGAGATGAAACATAGCATGAAGTCGGAAACTTATGCGCAGAGCAAGGAATTGGCTATTGCTATGGCGGAGCGTTTGAAGGCGGATAGAAAATAATAATTTGCAGATAATAAAAAAGAGGGTAAAGTTCATTGAATTCACCCTCTTTTTTTATTGTTTTTATCAGTCTTTTGCCTGATGCACTGTAAGTTGTGGAAATGGGAAATTGATACCTTCTTTATTAAATGTAGCATAAACCACTTGGTTTATATAGAAGAATACATCCCAGTAATCAGCACTATTCACCCATACGCGGACTTTTATATTTACACTGCTGGCAGCCAGTTCGCCTAATTCAATAAATGGTGTAGGAGTCTTAAGGATACGTTTTTCGTCTGCAATAATCGTGCGAAGCACCTTTTCTACTTTAGTAAAATCTTCCCCATAATCTACTCCGAAGTTCCATTCTATACGGCGAGTATCCAGTTTGCTATAATTGGTGATAACTCCACTACTCATTGGACCATTAGGTACATATATCATTTTATTGTCAGGAGTGATAAGAATTGTGTGGAAAATCTGGATCTCTTTCACAGTACCCGATGCTCCGGTAGAAGCATCAATAAAATCTCCGATCTTATACGGTCTGAATAATAAGATGATCAAGCCTCCGGCAAAGTTCTGTAAATTGCCCGATAATGCCATACCAATGGCAACACCGGCAGAGGCCAGAAGTGCGGCAAATCCTGTCAACTCAATACCAAGTTTACCGATAACGGCGAGAATCAGCATAATTAAAAGCAAGATATTCACCATGCTTTTCAGGAAGGTCTGGATACTTGGGTCTACTTTTCTTTTTTCCAGTATACGTGCAAATAGCCGATTCAGCCAGTTCACCAAGAACTTACCTATGACGAAGATAATAAGGGCTCCTAAAACTCTTTCTCCCAGTTGAATACCGGAATCAATCAATTTTTCAAGTGCATTCGTTAATTGTACACTTGCTTCTGCTGCTAGTAATGACATAATAATTTTGTTTTAAAACGTTAGTATATGACTTTCTATATAAACAATCCAGATTAAAAATCGTTCAGGATACCTTTACCTTGGCGCAATATTTCTGCTTCTCCTTCCGTGCAGTTTACAATAGTAGAAGGTTCTACTCCGCCTATTCCTCCGTCAATAACCAATTCCACCTCATTCCCAAACTTTTCTTCAATTAGTTCCGGTGTAGTGATATATTCTATATCTTCCCCTTCTTGCAACGGAAGGGTGGTAGTCATTATCGGGGCATCCAGCAGTTGGCATATTTCTCGTATAATGTTATTGTCCGGCACACGGATACCCACTTCCTTCCTATTCTTGAATATCTTGGGCAATCGGCTGCCTGTATTTAGAATAAAAGTGAATGGACCGGGTAGGTTGCGCTTCATCAGTTTAAAGGTAGCGTTGTCCACCTTGGCATACTCGCTGATATTACTCAGGTCATAGCAAATGATAGACAAATTGTTCTTACGCGGGTCAATGTCTTTCAGTTTACAGATACGTTCTATGGCACGTTCTTTCAGCCCATGGCAACCGATGGCATACATCGTGTCGGTGGGATAGATAATGAGCCCGCCTTCTTCCAATATCCTGATTACTTCTTCCAGGTCTTTGGGGTTATTGTTTTTTTCATAAAGTTTAAGTAGCATGATATTCTATTCTTTAGATTTTTTTTCACGCAATCGTTCTGCAATAGCCCATTGCAAGGCTGCTTCATCCTCTTTTCCCATTCTCATCAGTGCATCTCCAAAGTATTCATGGGCTTTGGGATGTTCCGGCTTTAGGGTAACGGCACGGTCAAAATCTCCCAATGCTCCTTCTATATTCTCCAGTGCCAGCCTGTTTTTTCCCCGGTTATAAACGGCTTTGAACAGGGCAGGGCTGAGGCGTACCGCTTCATTCAGGCAGACTTCGGCTTCATAATAGTCTTTATTATTATATAAGGTAATGCCTTTGCGTACCCATGTATCCGTAAAAGTAGGATTCAGTTCAATCGCCTTGTCGTAATTGGCAATGGCGGCACGGGAGTCATGTGCCTGGGTAATACACTCATTCCCCATCAGGTAATATTCCCGGGCATACTTTTCCATATTCTTGCGCTGCGTGTGCAGTTGATCCCGTAATCGTTGGTTTTCGGATTTTAATTTATTGATAATACCCAGTTTCTTACGTATAAAGCGTTTGATAATCGGTTTCTCAATATCATACCGGGAATGAATGGCAAGAAAGAACTGCTCCAGAAAACCTTCAAAATTCCCCTTGTCGAATTGCTTCACCGCTTCCACATATTGCACATCGGCTTGAGCTTGCCTCAATGCTTTTTCAATAGATTGCCTGTTATTGAACCTTTGGGCAAAGGTCACTATCTCCGGACGCACAAAAATATCTCCGCGCGTAATCTGCTTTTTCAGTTGGATGCCATCCAGTGAGGTGCAGCGGCTTAATGCTACATAAGCCTGTCCGCCAGCAAATACTCCACCGGTAAAATCAATCACTACCCGGCTGAAAGTCAATCCCTGGCTTTTATGAATGGTGATGGCCCATGCCAGACGAATGGGATATTGTGTGAATACTCCCAATTCTTCTTCCTCTATTTTCTTTTCCTGTTCGTTGTATTTATAGCGTATGTTGCGCCAACTGTCTTTTTTAACATCAAATTCGCGTCCGTCTTCTGTTATGATATACAAGGTATCTTCTTCATCTATTCCGGAAATGGTACCTATGGTTCCGTTCACCCAACGGCGGTCATAGTCATTTTTGATAAATATAATCTGCGCACCCGGTTTTACTTCCAGTTCCATCAAGGTAGGAAGACTGCTTTCCGGAAATTCCCCGTTTATTTCACCTTTCAGAATGGTCGATTCTCCCGGCAGCTCCGCCAATTTCTTTTCATTGATAAAATCTACCGTATCCCTTCGGGTGGCGAGTGTGATATACATATCACTCTCTTTTTCCTCTATTTTAGTATTATATCGGGTATTCAATAACTGCAAGTCGGCAGCTCCGGCAGTATTGGTGCGGATATGATCCAGCACATTCACAAACACTTTGTCGGATTGCCTGTACACTTTGGTCAGCTCAATGGAAACCAGCTCCATTTCTTGAAATACACGCGCTGAGAAAAAGTAGGGAGTGGGATAGAAGCGGTTGATAATTTCGCGTTCATCATTCTTTATGACAGGCTCTAATTGGAAAACATCTCCTACCAGCAGGATTTGCTTCCCTCCGAACGGTTCGCGCATATTCTGCGAATACACTCGTAATACCTTGTCTATGAAGTCGATGATATCTGCACGGACCATTGAAATTTCGTCAATGATAACCAACTCCACCTCTTTTATCAGTTTGCGGTGTGCAGCCGTGTATCGCAGGAAACTATGCAGTTTTCCACCTTTCAGACTGAAATTAGGATCATCCGGCAATAAAGGATAAAATGGTAGTTTGAAGAAACTGTGCAGAGTACTTCCACCTGCATTAATGGCCGCTATTCCGGTGGGAGCCAGTACAATATGTTTCTTCTTGGTTACTTCACATACATATTTCAGAAAGGTAGACTTTCCCGTACCCGCTTTTCCGGTCAGAAAGACCGACTGGCGGGTATATTGAATCAGGTTCAAGGCATCTTGAAACTCTTTATTATTAGTGTCTACCTGCATTTTGTCCATACATTTGAAAATGAATAGGCAAAGATAGCAGAATTCCTGTAAAAGGACCTAAAAAAAGACGGTTAAAAACCGTCCTTTTTCTATACTTCTACGGGGAGTCCCCGTATTTCAAGTTCAAATTACTTAGATTCGCTTAACATGACATAACCCCAAATCATAGGATCTGCATTAGCGATCTTGTGAAAAATGTTTTTTACCTTTTTCATAATGTTACCCTTTCTTTTTAAATTAATACCTTAAAAACTTAATAAATCTCCGGCGTGCCTCGCGGTTGGCCTTCTTTAATCAATCTTTCTTTTTACCTTAGTAGCTACTAAAAAACTATCTTTTTATGTTTTACAACACAAAGATAGAGTCTTTGTTTGTTATATGGTATGTTTTATAGCATATTTTTAAAGGAAACCCTTGTTTTATTGATTTAAGTCAAAAAAACACTCCTTTTCATTTCATTCAGGTTACTGCAATCCCCTATTCTCTGTTCCATAACATATTCTTTCTTTTGTTTTTCTCCCGAATTGTTTCTTTATTTGTGATATCAAAATAATATCAAAAATAAATCGTTATGGAAACAAAGGAAACTACTTACAATGGCATGGTAATCAATGGATTCACTGCTTTGTTGCTTAACTTAGTTATAATACCTGCATTGCTCCTTTTGGAACTTTGGGCTTTTGCCGAAATGCCTGGAGTGTCTATTCCTATTGTGTTTGTACTTGTGCTGGCGTTTGTGCTGATGGCGCCCGGATATTTCTCTCAGGAACCTAATGAAGCCCGTGTGATGGTTTTCTTTGGAAAATATAAAGGTACTTTCAAGAATACCGGTTTCTATTGGGTTAATCCTTTTATGAATAAGAAGAAACTTTCACTTCGTGCCCGTAATCTGGATGTGGAGCCTATCAAGGTGAATGATAAAATAGGTAATCCTATCCTCATTGGTTTAGTCTTGGTTTGGAAACTGAAAGATACTTATAAGGCTATGTTTGAGATTGATGCACAAACCATGGCGGACAGCAAAGGAACAGGTTCTGCCAGTGTCAGTGTGGCGGGGCGTATGAATGCTTTCGAGGATTTTGTGCGTGTGCAGAGTGATGCGGCGCTTCGTCAGGTGGCAGGTCAGTATGCCTATGATGATAATGAACACGATACCAATGAACTTACCTTGCGCGGTGGTGGTGAGGAAATAAATGACCAATTGGAACGCCAACTGAATGAACGTCTTGCCATGGCAGGTATGGAAATTGTGGAGGCGCGTATCAATTATCTGGCTTATGCACCAGAAATTGCAGCGGTCATGCTTCGTCGCCAGCAGGCAAGTGCCATTATCACAGCCCGTGAAAAGATAGTAGAAGGAGCCGTGTCTATGGTTAAAATGGCTTTGGATAAACTGGCAGCCGATGAAATTGTAGAGTTGGACGATGATAAGAAGGCGGCTATGGTCAGTAATCTGCTGGTAGTGCTTTGTGCAGATGAACCTGCACAACCTGTAATCAATTCCGGAACTTTGAATCATTAATGTGTCAATGGCAAAGAAAGAAACTATAAAAAACTTTGTGCTCAGGGTGGATGCGGAAACTATGGAAGCAATTGAAAAGTGGGCGGCGGATGAATTTCGTTCCACCAACGGACAGCTTCAGTGGATTATCGCAGAAGCCTTGCGCAAGAGTGGCAGGATGAAGAAAAAGAAAGTTAGTAAAAGAGAGGAGGAGACAGAATGATGCGTTTTTTGAATTTTATGTTGAAAAATAATATAGGGAATGTGACTGTTGTAGATCGAATATTAGAAATGGTTTCACTTGTATTAGCTGTTTTTCTTATCACACTGTCAGTTGTGTTCTATTTCTATCTGCCTGAGCAAGTTCCGGTTCATTTTAATGTTGTAGGTGAGGCGGATGGATGGGGTAGCAAAAGAATAGCACTCATCTTATCAGTATTTGGTATAGTGGTTATGGCTATATGTAGCATTGCTGCCTACAATTATAAAATGGTAAATCTTCCTTTTCGTCTAAATCCTGAAAACCTTTCGCAGCAGGTTACTTTGATAGGACGTATGATGCGTATTCTTTCAGTTTTGTGTGGTTTGTTGTTTATTACCATATTGTCAATGGTTGCTGCTCCCCAATGGGGAATACAATCTATTTGTTCTCTTCTTTATTTAATAATTATAGTGTGCCTGGTCGTAGTTCTGACTATTTATGTTGTTCTAATTTATAAAAGGGGGCGGTAATATAAATAAAATGAATTATTTTTCATAAATTCATAGGGTATTTTAATTCTGGGCGATCTTATATGTAGAACAGGATTAGTATTCACCTTTTTAAAACCTTATGAATATGAAAACGCATAATAAACAACTCCTTGAATGGGTACTGGCCCTCGTCCTTTGGCTGGGTGCAATTCCGGTATGGAGTCAGGATAGTGCTCCGGTTGCTGAAGAAGAAAACTATATCACGGTAAGTGGTGTGGTGAGGGACAAGCAGAATAGGAAAACATTGGAGTATGTCAACGTCTCTATTCCGGGCAGCAGCATCGGTACGGTGACCAATGCAGACGGCGCTTTCTCTTTAAAGATAGAAGATGTGGAACATGTTCCGGCATTGGAAATTTCTCATATAGGATATCGTAATAGCCGGATACATTTGGATAAGGAGCATCTTTCCGATTTAAAGGTCTATCTCACCCCTCATGCCAATATGCTACATGAAATCGTGGTCTATGCCAACAATCCACGTTTCATAGTGGAAGAAGCCATTCGCAAAATCCCCGCTAACTATAGCATCAAGAATAATATGTTGACCGGATTCTATCGTGAAACCGTTCAAAAAGGCCGTCGCTATATCAATATCTCCGAGGCAGTGATTGATGTATTCAAGACACCGTATGAAGACAGGACTGTAAACCGGGATCGTGCGGAAGTATTGAAAGGCCGTCGGTTGTTGAGCCAGAAAGCAAGCGATACATTAGGAGTAAAACTGATGGGAGGCCCCACATTATCCATTTATCTGGATGTAGTGAAAAATCAGGATGCACTGCTGGATATGGAAACCTTGCACTTTTATGACTTCTACATGGAGGAACCGGTTCTGATAGATAACCGTCAACAATTTGTAATCGGCTTCCGTCCCCGTGTGGTACTGCCTTATGCCCTTTACTATGGCAAACTCTACATAGACCGGGAGAAATTATCCTTTACCCGTGCCGAATTTAATCTCTCTATGGATAATAAACCCAAGGCAGTGCAGGCCATTCTTCAAAAGAAACCCTATGGATTGCGTTTTAAACCGCAAGAAGTATCCTTTCTTATTACCTATAAAGACCTGAACGGAAAGACTTACCTGAGTTATATCCGTAACTGCATTCGCTTTAAGTGTGATTGGAAAAGGAAACTTTTCTCTACCGGCTACACAGTCCTTTCTGAAATGGTGGTGACAGACCGCGAAGAAAATAACGTAACGGCTATCCCCGGCAAGCGGGCTTTCGGGCAGCGGGATGCTTTCTATGATAAAGTAGATGAATATTGGAGTGAAGACTTCTGGGGCGCCTACAATATTATTGAACCTACGGAATCATTGGAAAATGCAGTCCATAAATTAAAGAAACAATCCCGGTAAACTTTCGGATACTTTTCATATCTTTGGAGGACAACCTTTTAATAAAGATGGGATGCTGAATGACTTATTAACACTGGCAAAGATAAGAGAGGGAAATATAAAGGCGTTTGAAGATGTGTTTCGCCGTTATTATTCCCCTCTCTGCTGGTACGCCGTCGGTATCACCGGTAGCATGGAGGCGGCAGAGGAAATTGTAGAAGATTTATTCTATCAATTCTGGAAAGAGAAGGAAACATTACCCGTTTTCCGTTCCATGAAAAGTTATCTTTATGCTGCTGTACGCAATCAATCCCTGCAATATTGTGAACACCAGGAGGTGAGAAATCGCTATCGGGAGTTTGTACTTTCCAGGGCAGAAGATACGCCGGAAGATACTCCGCAGGAACAGATGGAATATCGTGAATTGCAGAGTTTGATAAATACAACCCTTTCCCGTTTCCCTGAACGCAGGCTTCAAATCTTCCTGATGCATCGCATGGAAGGGCGGAAATATGCAGAAATTGCTTCACAGCTCTCTGTTTCGGTAAAAACGGTGGAGGCTGAGATGACGAAAGCCCTTAAAACACTAAGAACAGAAATTGAAAACTATATTCAAAAGACATGAGTGAAACAGAAAAAAATATCAAGAAGGTAGACCGGGCATGGAGCAAGTTGTATGGCCGACTGGATGCCGATGGACTTTTGCTGTCGGCAGAAGGTGAGAAAAGGCATGCTCATTCGTATGCATTACGGAAGTGGGGAGCTGTGGCTGCCGTCTTTATCGGAGTTTGCATCTATTGGGCGATGGGATACTTTAAGGCAGATGCTCCGGTAGTTGCACAAACTCTGATTATGCAGCAAAATAGGGAGCAATCTACATTAGTCACCACCTTGGAAGATGGTTCCATTGTTTATCTGGGTGGAGAGACTTCCTTGCAATACCCTGAGCATTTCTCCGCAGAGAAACGGGAAGTGGCCCTGCAAGGCAATGCCCTTTTCGATGTGACGGGGAACCGAAACCGTCCTTTCCTTATCGAGACTGATGAAGTACGGATTGAGGTGTTGGGAACAGCTTTCCATGTAAAGAGTGACCTCGGTACTCCTTTCCAACTGTCCGTGCAACGTGGCAGGGTAAAGGTTACTTTGAAGAAAAAGAATCAAGACGTTTATGTAAATGCAGGCGAAACGGTTACACTGAAAACACAACAGTTTCATCTCACCAATAACGGGGACGATGGGCGATTCGCCCGCTATTTGGAGAATATACGATTCAAGGATGAGCCTCTTTCAAATATCCTTCGGGTAATCAATTTGCATTCTTCCGATTTGCAGATACAGGCTTCTCCTGCTTTGGCAGAGCGCAGGCTTACGGTAGCATTCTCCGAAAATTCAGCGGAATCTATGGCGGAACTGATCTCTCTGGCTATGAATTTGAAGTGCACGCGTGAGGGCAATACTTTCATTTTGTCCGAATAAAACTTGAATCAAACCCAAATGAAACGTATCTGTACATATTATCTGTATGCCTTCTTCCTCTGTTTGCTTGCCTGTGTGGCGGCATCAGCGAAAGCGGCAGATAATGATGTCTTGGAACGTGTCATTTATCTTTCTAAAAGTAAAGGTACTGTCTATGCGTTGTTGGGGAAAGTTTCGGAGCAGTCCGGCTTTCTTTTCATATATGATAGTAAAGTGGTGGATAATGAACGTATGGCAAAGCTTGGCGCTGGACAACGAACCATACGCCAAGCTGTCTGCCAAATTATTGGGCGGCAGGACATCAGTCTTCGGGTAGTGGGGAATCATATTCTCATTAATCAGTTGCAGGAGCAGCACACTGCTGTTGCCATTCCCACAGATACATTGACTTATTTCACAATAGAAGGTAAATTGCAGGATAACCAGTCCGGCGCCCCCATTGCTTATGGTACGGTGGGGGTGGTCGGTACTTCTATCGGCAGTATCACCAATCAGGATGGGGAATTTCGCTTGCGCTTGCCCGATTCGTTGAGGCAAAGCCGCATCGGTGTGTCTCATGTAGGCTATGTGGGGCAAGAGATGGATATTCCTCTTTTGGCAGCCCAGCATGCGGTGTGGTCTTTGGAACCCAGAGTTGTTCCTATTCAGGAAGTGGTGATTCGTGCGGTCAACCCCAAACGGTTGTTGCGTGATATGCTGAGGGACAAGAAGGTGAATTATGCGCAATCCCCCGTCTATCTCACTACTTTTTATAGGGAAGGCATCCGGTACAAACAGAAGTTCCGCAGCCTGACAGAGGCGGTTTTCAAAGTTTATAAATCATCTCCGCAGATGGTCAGTTCTTCGGATCAGGTAAAGTTGCTCAAAATGAGTAAAATCACTAACGACCGCGAAAAGGATACGCTGATTGCGAAGATGAGCGCGGGCATTGATGCCTGTTTGCAACTGGATATCATTAAGGACTTGCCGGAGTTCTTGTTGCCTGATGCCGAAAATAATATGTACACGTATGTTTCCAGCGATATGACGGTGGTGGATAATCGCATGGCGAATGTGATCTCTTTTGAACAGAACAAGGGAGTCCGGGAGCCTCTGTATAGAGGAGACTTGTATATAGATGCTGAGAATAATGCCCTGCTACAAGCGTGTTTTGAGATCAATCCTGAGTATGTGAAGCAATCTACCGGCATGTTTGTTGAACGACTTGCACGTAAATGGAAGATTGCCGCACAAAAAGTGGTTTATACTATATCTTATAAATCGTGGAATGGAGTTTATTATGTGAACCATGTTCGTGGCGATCTTTATTTCAAGGTAAGGCAGAAACAACAATGGTTCAGTAGTTCCACACTGCACACTTGGTTTGAGATGGTCACTTGTAAAGTCGATACCGGGAATGTTACCCGTTTTCAGCGCAGAGAGCGTATTCCTACCCGGAATATATTTGCTGATACTCACTTTAAATATGATGCTGACTTTTGGGGAGAGTTCAATGTCATTCCTTGGGAGGGAGAGCTGAATGCGGTGATTGAGAAATTGTCTTCTAAGATAGAGCAGATAGAGTATTAACAGCATTCAGGTATTGCAATATGATGTGCCTGGTTGCGTACTAACGGTCGGGGTGAAGAAAAAATAGGGAAAAGATATTTTAAGGCAATGAATTATGGTGGGTTGTGGTTTTTCACTATCTTTGTTGTATCATAGAATTTGAGAAAGAAAAGGAGAACGAATTATGGGAACCATGGAACTTAATGCAGAACTATTCCGCCAACTTAGTATCATAGCCGAAGACGAGACGCTAATGCGAAAAGCTGTTAAGGCGATTCGTAAATTGGCCCAGGAGAAAGAGGAAGAGGCCGAATACATCAGCAAAGAGGAGGTACTCGCAGGGATTGATGCCGGTCTGAAAGATGTGAAGGCTGGAAGAACGCGCCCAGCTCGGGAATTTTTAAAAGAGCTAAGAGATGAATTATAGGATTGAGCTTTCAGCTTCATTTACGAAAGAAGCCAAGCGGCTTAAGAAGCATTACGCTTCTTTTGTTGATGATTACGAGAACTTGATTAACGAACTTGAAGCCAATCCTTGTCTCGGTACCGATTTGGGTGGTGGACTTCGTAAAATTCGGATGCGCATAGCCTCAAAAGGTAAAGGAAAGAGCGGTGGTGCACGTGTCATCACTTTCACTGTAGTGGTGGCAGTAGATGAAACGAAGATCAGTCTACTTTATATTTATGATAAGGCCGAACGTGCTACTATCGCTTCTGGTGAGATAGAGGAACTACTCCGGAAGAATGGGTTGAAATAATAAGCTTCACCTCCTTCACCCACCCCTGCAACCCGCACCACCAAGGCGATAGCGGGTGTAGGGCAACACTAAAACTCCTCCTTCACCCTATTCACCTGTAGTGTCAGAATATGGTTTACCATAATTCCCCGGTGTGGGAACATAAATAGGTTGATTGTGGGTATTCGTGTTCTTCAAGCGCTTCTCCTTTATCAGCCTATTGATATGCTTCAGCGCCATGGTGCGGGTAAAACCGCAAAGTTGTTGGAACCGCATACGCGTAAGGTATGGGTTTTCTTGGAAATACTCAATCAACAGACCGTCAATCTCTATTTCCGATAATTGCAAGGAGTGCGATTTCCTGTCGGAACGGGAGGTCTTGATTTCTTTGCGAAGCTCTTTTCTTAATATCTGGTCCGGACGGAACTTCACCGTTTTGAAATGTACATTCTGGGCATGCGTTGCTGACGGATCATCCGTTTCTGCACATTCCAGCGTTATCTGAAAATAGCCTATTCCCTCCAGGTGCACCCGGTTTCCCACGCTGAGGCTTTCTACTAAAATAGCACTTAATGCACCCAGTGCACCTTTTACATCTCCCCTCGTCAAACTGCATGCATTTTGAATTTTTCTGGTGATTTCTGCTGTCTTTACCGTATAGCTACCTACCACCCGGGCATGATAACGCACCTTCTTTTTAGCACCCGGTGCCACAGGTGTAGGATAGAAATCAAATTTTACCGCCATGTTTTTTCTTTTGTTCGGTTTATATTCTTGTTCTTGTACGTTTGATAACTTCGTCTGACCTATATCAGACGATCGTTTCACGTATATAAAGCGATCGTCTTACGATTATCAGACGCTCGTCTGACGATCATAAGACGACTTTGTTTTCCGCACAAAAATACAAAATAATACCGGAGTGAGCAAAAATACTTCCATATGTTTTCATAAATCAGAAAATTGAAAGATTTATGATAAAAAGATTTGGAATCCGCCATTTTATGACTATATATTTGCAGGTAACATTTAAAACAAAATCGAATGAAAAGTATCAGAATGGTGTGGAGTGTTGCCTGTCAATGGTGGGCTAAGTGGAAAACAATGCAAGTGGCAGATGCCGCAAATGTGGAAGAAACTCCCCGAATGGTCGGGAATAATCAATTCCGCATCTCCGGAGAAGAAAAAAAGGCGGAAGCCAAAGCGCGGGAGAGATCGGCTTTATTGATGGAGAGATTGCAAAGTTTCCTACTTTCCCATTATGAATTCCGGTATAATGTGTTGACGGAAGTGACGGAATTCCGTTCATTGAAAGATAAAAAGAGGGGTTTTCGTCCTGCCAACCAGCGTGAGCTAAATAGTATTTGTATTGATATGCGTGCGCAGGGAATTGATTGTTGGGATAAGGATTTATTACGATATGTGAACTCTACAAAAATAGCGGAATACCATCCGTTTATGCTCTATCTGAATGAGTTGCCGGCCTGGGACGGACAGGATAGATTAAAGGAACTGGCTCTCCGGGTCGCTTCTAATGAATTGTGGGTGAGATCTTTTCATCGCTGGATGCTGGCACTTGCTGCACAGTGGAGTGGAATGACCGGAGTGCATGCCAATAGTGTGGCCCCCATGCTGATCAGTAGTGAACAAGGAAAATTGAAGTCTACCTTTTGTAAATCATTAATGCCGGAAGCATTAGAGAATTATTATGTAGATAGTTTTGAATTGACCTCGCAAGGACAGGCGGAGCAGAAGATGGCGGAGATGGGGATTATTAACCTGGATGAATTCGATAGGTTTCCGCCCCATAAGATGCCCGTATTGAAAAACGTGATGCAAATGGCTACCTTAAACTTGCGTAAGGCACATCAGAAGAATTATCGCGTTTTGCCTCGTATAGCCTCCTTTGTGGGCACGTCCAACCGAAAAGACTTGCTGACCGATCCAACCGGAAGCCGTCGTTTTATCTGTGTTGAGGTAGCAGACAAGATTAATTGTGAAGGGATAGAGCATAGCCAGATCTTTGCTCAATTAAAAACTGAATTGGCTGAGGGCGAACCTTACTGGTTTTCGGAGGAGGAAGAACATGAAATTCAGCAGCATAATGCCGCATATTATCGCCAGTCTTCTGCCGAAGAAGTATTTTATTCCGTTTTTCGTGCGGCAAAACAAGGGGAGGAGTGCAGCTTATTGTCTTTGGCAGATATATTCAAGACATTAAAGAAGCAGAATGCCGCCGCTATGCGGGATGCGAATATGGTGCAATTGGGACAGGCCTTGATAGCCGCAGGTGTGGAACGCAAGCATACAAAGTATGGAAATCGTTATCGAATTGTAATGTTGGAGCAGGTGAAGGGGGTGAAGAACTGAATTGGGGGTTGCCCTTCACCCGTAAATGCCCGTGGATAAAGAGAATGCGGAGTGGGTGAATGGGGTGAATACCATAAACAGTATTTATAGTGCAACGCGTGCGCGCGAATATTATATGGTGTACCCTTTTCATGCTCTTGAAACAACGTTTAAATATTATGTCTTTAGATATGATTGTAAATCAGTCGTTTAGCAAAAAACTTGCAGAAAGTGTGGAAAAAAGTAACAGATATATTTGGAGAAGGAAGGGAAACCCATTAATTTTGCATCCGCTTTGCAAGAGAGCTGAGTTTGAAACAAACAGATTGATACCATGAACAATGATGAAACAAAAAAGTTTCAAAAAAGTTCGATAAAAATTTGGTGGTTCAAAATAAACGCTTTATCTTTGCAGAACCTTTCCGAATAAAAATAGGAAAGCTAAAGAAAAGAGTTCTTTGAAAGATTTATAGATAAACAAACAAGTAGTACAAGCC